>MDTE01054712.1_pt1 | contig 48986 bp, 48 predicted proteins | sample 811231 | NCBI WGS metagenome assembly MDTE01 (sample SAMN05326651, study PRJNA326480) | marine metagenome | isolation source: seawater | place: Indian Ocean: Red Sea | collected 2010 | reverse complement strand
TTTTCTTTGGCCTTAGCATATTTAAACCTCAATTATTAATATATATTATGCCCAATTTAAAACAGGAAAGGCAAAGGAAGATATTAAAAAAGGTGCCCAAAAGTGCCCCAATTTAAATGTAGTGTGGTAAAGTATTTTCTAACTAATTTGTGTAAATGTTTATAATAAGAAGGTTACGATTGTACCCCGGACAGGATTCGAACCTGTGGCCTACTGCTTAGGAGGCAGTCGCTCTATCCGTCTGAGCTACCGGGGCAAGCGTTATAAGTTCCATAAATAAATAGCTTAGATCAATTATAGAAAAGATTTTTTAAGAACTGCAAAGGTTTAACTTGATCATATAAATTTTAAATCAATAATAAACCATATCAACTTCTTTAATAAGTTCACGATTCATTAAGGAATTAACAGCTTCTTTAGGGTTTATATTCTCATATAAGACTGAATAAACGCTAGATACAATTGGCATTTCAATGTTTTTTAGTACTGACAATTCTTTTGTTGCTGATGTTGTTTTTACACCTTCGGCTATCATTGACATTTCATTAAGGATTTCTTCTAGTGGTCTGCCTACTCCAATTTGTTCTCCAACATATCTATTCCTACTATGATGACTTAGACAGGTGGCAATAAGATCCCCAATTCCACTTAGTCCTGCAAAAGTTTCAGCTTTCCCACCTAATGAAACTCCTAAACGAGAGATTTCAACAATACCTCTAGTAATAAGTGATGCTTTTGTATTATCACCAAAACCGATGCCATCGCAAATACCTGATGCTAAAGCAATAATATTTTTTATAGATCCACCTAATTCTACACCAATAATGTCATTATTAGTGTAAATCCTCAATGAATTTGATGAAAATAACTTTTGTACCTCTTTGGAGGTTTCAAGATTCTCGCTTGCTGCAACTAAAGATGTTGGATGTCCCAAAGCTACTTCTTCAGCATGACTAGGACCTGATAAAGTAACAATATTTCCAGATGTTATATCGGAAGTTTCTAGTATAATCTCACTTATTCGTTTAAATGTATTTTGTTCGATACCTTTAGATAAATTTATAATTTTTGTACCTAGGAGATTTTTAGGTACCCTTAACATCAACTCTCGAACACCATGTGATGGTACGGCAATAACCATAAATTCTGATTTTGGTAAGTAATTTAAATCTTCAATGAATTTTATAGTTTCAGAAAACCTTAATTGTTCCAGTAATGGATGGCGGAGTTTTTCTCGCATTTCATTTAGCTGATCACCGTTTCGGTGATAAAGATATACTTCATGACCCAAAGACGAAAGATGTTGAGTAATTGTACTACCCCATGAACCACCACCTAGGACCGAAACTTTTCTTTTTTTATCCATTTTCATTAAATATTGAATTATAAAATACTATTATTGGTAAGTTAATATATTCGCAATAAAATTTATTATCAAAGTATTGTATTTCTTTCAATATATCGAAAATTAAGGCAGATTTACAAAAGTCAATATGTTTTAATTGCTTCTGCATGTTATAATATTTTTTAACCTACCATAAACAATCCCAACTATATTTTTCTTTTTTCAAATTGGTTTACATATGTAGGTTTAAATAGATAAGGATACGTATAAATGAAATTTGCCGGGGTGGCGAAACTGGTAGACGCGGCAGACTCAAAATCTGTTGATGGAAACATCGTGTGGGTTCAAGTCCCTCTCCCGGTACAATCTATTAATTATAATAAATTGTTAACAAGTTATCCACAATTATAAAAAATTATAAGTATACAAGTACTTAATAAAGTACTTTATTAACAGTCTTAAAAGTTTACTAAAAGCTTAAAGAAATACTTTCACAAACAAGAAAAAGTGAATTTATCGAGGAGAATTATAGATTTAATCATTTACTCAAAGAGATTGATGTAAATTGTGAAAAAGCTTGACATGGATAAGATGACAATCTTAATTTTTTAATGAGGCCCTAAAAAGCCTCTCCCGCGAGGTAGGGGTAGATCTTCCACATGCTCCGAGGTCATAATGAAGTCTACCCCTATTTTTATTCTAAAAAAAAAAGGATGCAAAAGCATCCTTTTTTATATTCTATAAATTATCGTTTCCGACCACTTGATTCTTCTTCCTCTTCAGGTTTTGGCGGAACTCTTTCGTTAAGGTCTTTTACATCGGTCTCAATAGTTGTAACTCGTTGATCGAGGTCACCAATAAATCGACGTTGCTGGCGTCTAAACGAACCTAGATCCTTAGTTATATCTTCACGAGCTTGATTAGCTGTAGAAAAATTTTGTTCAGTATCTCTTTCAAAATTATCCAAATCTAATTCAACAGTTTCAATATTTCGTCCTAATGAGTCTGATACTTGATTAATAAAAGTATTATTGGATACTATATCTTTCTGAGCTGTGCGCAGATGTTTTCCTCGACCAATAAACTGAAGATTTAATGTTTTCAAATCATTCCTAAACTCTTGATTTACTTCATCAACATGTTTTATTTGAAGCTGTTCCATTTCATCTAATCTAGAAAAAATTTGATCAGTAGTTGTTTTGAAATATACGGCAGCAACGATCCACGCAATTACAATTAATATTAATAATTTATCCCTAGTTTCCATTGTCTCTCCCTATCACTTATCTAATTCTTCAAGTTTTTTTTCCCACGCACTCATTTCTTTTGTGGGATTGGATTGAATTTCTGATGATAATTCTGGTTCATCTAAGTTAGAATTTTTTATTTTTTTCATTAATTCATCGCGTAATTCACCCTTTTCTTTTAATTCTCCCATAAGTGAACCTACCTCTTCATTGAATTCTTTAACAGTATTTTCGAGTCTTAAAATTAATTCATCCATTAATACTGTACCATAAGAGTCACTAATTCCTTCAATAAGATCATCTAATTTATTAGAAAGATAATTCTTTGTAGAATCAGCATTTTTTAAATCTACTGTCATATGCAATTAATTCTGATAATTTTTTCTATAAACTTAAAGTCCATTTTATTAATGTAATATATGAAATTAACATAATTACGAGTGAAGATTACCAAAACTCCTCGGTAACAACAACTAATTTTTAAGTTGAATAACTTGTTTATTGTATTTTTTTATTTTAAACAAGGTGTCAGCGAATACATCTTTATCCGAAATTGGATTTTCTGTAAATAAGCCCGTTAATTTAAGATTGCTGTACTTAACCTTCAAATTATTGTAGGAACCTCGAAAATCAATTAATTGTTCTAAGCGAATATAATTTTCCCCCTTCATAAAATTAATTGCTTTTAAAGTTGATTTCAAAGCATCCCTTAATTCTATATCTGGTGTCCTTGATGAACTATTAATTAGAATATCAATATCTTCTATTGTTCCATCTGGCCTGATGATTAATTGTATATGACATTTTCCATAATAATTTCTAATTGAATTTAAAGAGTTTTTAAATATTTGATCAAAATTATCTTTATAAGAATTAATAATTTTTGAAATTCCTACTAGAGATCTACCTGTATCTGAATTTCCCCAAAAGTCAATGTTATTTTCTGCCTCCAATATCGCACGAAGACGTAAATAATCTTGTTCCATTTCCAAAATTTTTATGTCATTAATTCTTTGTGATTCGTATCTTTTTTTTATTTTATTATATTTTTCATTTTCTAACCAAAGATTTGCTTCTCTTGAACTTTCAATTAATAAATCATCTAAAATGCTATCTTCTTTTCTATCCCATTTTGCAAAACCCTTACTTTCTATCGCTTTAATAATTGGATTAAAAATTACTGCTTGGAATTTATCTCCAAGATTATTTGAGGCATGTTGCATAATTTGATTGTTGTTTGAACCGATACCAGCGCCTGAAGCTCTTTTGAAGGTTCTAACCTCTGAATATACCACAATAGTAAGACGAGCTTGAGCGGTTACAAAAATTGTATAGTAGATTGGTCGAAAAAGTCTATTAATAACTCTCAATTGTGTTGTAAAGGAATTATCAATTTCATCAAAAGTAGAAATTTTGTATCCCAAACTTTCAAATACTAATTGAGCTTCTCTAAGAGCATCTTCATTATTTAAATTATGCTCGAAAGTTCGGACCATTGGGGGTTTTTCATCACATGAGTAAAAGTTTCCTGAAGAACTTAAAATGACTAATGAAAAAAGATTTCTATTAAAAAAAGTCTTATAAAGTGATGTTATTTTAATAAATATCACTTATTGAAGTTTTTTCAAAAATATCTAAAGAATCTTTTTTTACAGTATGGTAATATTTTGAATTGTAGTAATAGAGCCTTAAATATTTAGAAGTTTCTAAAAATACTGGAATATCATCAGAAATTTGAGGTTGAACAGATTCTAAGAGTAATTCTATGCTAATATTTTCATAGAGCCATGAAGATCTAAAATAGGCTCTGCTCAATTTTGGAAAGCTAGAAAAGAGATACTCTCTATCAGTGCCCATTTCATTCTGACTTGTTCGCATGGGAGGTCCATATTTTTTTGACAACTCCTTTTCAATTCTATGAAATTCACTTATATGATTTTCTATTTTATTAATTTCCCCAATTTTTGAGAATTGAATTACCACTTTCCAAAAGCCCGAATCTGAAAAGAAGTATGTATAGTTAACAGAATCATTCCCTAATGTCCCAATAATAGTCTTAGAATTAGTTTGCTTATTTGAATCAATAGGAACTGTAGAATTCGAGTCAAGCAACTCTATAGATGATCCCCATGAAAGACCTTTGTATCCAAAACTTAAGGTTTCATTCTTTTTTATTATTAAGGAAGTGTCAATAATTGATTCTGATGTATCATCCTCATTTTGTTCTAGATCAAAATCAGATTCATTAAAAATAGTTGTATCAGGTATTTCTTGGGCAGTAAGTATAGATAGTAATGTTATTTTTATAAAAATTTTCATGAATTATCCTAAACCTTATTTTTATTATTTATAATAGAGGGGAAATAATTAACTATATAATAAGCTATAAAAACAAAAACCGCACCTTGAAGAAGCATTAGTGATCCAGCGAAAACACCTAAAATCATAACTGACCATAAAGGAATAAGTTTATGTATTTTTTTTGAAAAATCGGCACTTTTTTGAAAGAATTTGTAAGAAATAAAGCTCACTATGAAAAAAACAGAAGTTATTAGAAATGGAATATTTAATTCATTAGAAACAACGGTAATTGCAGCCAGTGTAATTGAAAGTAATGCATAATTACCTACTTCATCTTTAGGTATTATTTTAGATCTCCCTAAGGATAAAATAACTACAAAAATAGCCGCAATAATTAATTTTATAGAGAAAGCTATAGCACTTAACATTTAATTCATCTTTTTTTATTTAAACTAAAAACTCGGATTATTTAAGTCTACATAAAGAAAATATATATACAAAGGAAAACCAATTATGATATTATTTTCCCAATTCTTTGAAATCTTGGACCTTTACCAAATTCCCAAGACATATAAACCACAACGGCTTCGCCTAAAATAAGTTTTTCAGGAACAAAACCCCAGTATCTTGAGTCAGCACTGTCATCTCTATTATCTCCCATCATCCAGTAATAATTTTGTTTAACTAAATAAGATTCCATCGAGGTCATGGGCTTTCCATCAATCCAAAGATATTTGAATGCATCATCAGTGAATTTAAAATTCCAAACATTGAGGAGTCTTCCATTTGAATTTCCTGGGTTATAATATTTATCAAATAATTTATCAACCTTTTTTGGCCAATATTTACTATTAGAAAAAAATCCATGAATTATACTTCCTAATCCGGAGACATATCTTCTGGCGATGTCATTTGGATCTTTCATTGTAAAAATATACTCTCCATCAATACCATCACCTTTAAGGACTATTTGATGGCCGTCCATTAACATTAGTGGCATTAGATAATCCCAATCTGTAGATTCATTAATCAAAATAGTATCTCCAACCTTGGGGATTTTAATGGGGCCAAAATTATCTCTATTCCAAATTTTTCTTAAAAAAATTCCGGGTTGGTTTAATTCTTCATTAAAAATATTATTGTCAACAAATTTACCATTTTCAGATAATGGAGATAATTTCCCATCAACATATAATTCTTTATTTTTTACAAAAATATTTTGACCTGGTTCACCTACGCATCTTTTTACATATTTTTGAAAATTATCTCTAGGATATTTAAAGATAACTATATCACCATTATGTGGCCTACGAAAATGTGGAAATCTAGCCCAAGGAATATGAAGACCAAGTTCAGTATATGGGATTCCGATCCAGTCAGGAGTTCTCATACCAAAAACAAATTTATTTCCTATTAAAAAATCCCCTGTCATAATACTATTTTCCATAGAACCTGTTGGAACTATATATGCTTCTATGATTGTAGCACGTAGTGACAAAGCTATAATAAGGATAATAAAAAGAGATTTAATTTCTTTTAGAATCTTATCTATTCTATTCTTTCTCATAATACAAATTTACAGTAGTTAATTAATGACACAAATGTGAACGAATATTATCAAATAATATATTTCTTTTTGTATTTAATTATAGGTTTTTCTGAACCAAAAATTATTGAAACTCTATCAAACCTATATTGGTAATATTTTGATTTGTTTAATTTATAATGGTGAATTTTATTTTTTATATCTTCTATTTCGGCTCTCACAAATTTCTTTTTATACGCGCTATTTTTTCCAAGAATTGAATCAATCTTTGTAAAAACCACTACGTTATTTTCTTGTGAAATAATATGAAAATTTTTATTACCACTATTATTTATAAAAACATTTATAATAGTATGATTTTTCCTTACCAATTCTCGTGAAATTAATCCTATAGTCCATTGGATAATTTTCTTGTCTTCGATTAATTTATTAAAAGTCGGCATATAATTTGGAACTGGTCGAAATGATTTTCGATGAATAGGAGAAGCAAGATTTTTCTGTAATAAAGAAATGTGTCCTTTAGTTCCATACCCTTTGTTCTTATGAAAATCATAATTCGGAAAGACAATACTATAATTTTTCATAATCCTATCTCTACTTACTTTAGCAACTATCGAAGCGGCACTAATTACAGGTATTATATTGTCACCTCCTATTACTCCTTTATTCTTAATTATTTGATCGGGTAAAGGGAATCCATCAATGAGAGCTTCATGAGGTCTAGTAGTTAGTTTTCCAATAGCCAATTGCATTGCCTTGTAGGTAGCTTTTAGAATATTAATTTCCTCTATAACATCTTCATGGATTACACCAATTCCTATAGCTATTGATTTATCGGATATTTCATTAAAAAGAAAGTCACGTTTATTTTCAGAAAGTTTTTTTGAATCTTTAAGATCTTTTATTATGATATTTGGTTTCAGTATTACTGCTGCAGCAACTACAGGACCAGCAATAGATCCACGGCCAGCTTCGTCAACACCGGCAATTAATTTCAAGACAAAATACCCATTATATAATTATTTTTACAGTTTTTAAATCGATAAGCTATATAGTTTATGAAACATTTAATTTGTTGGAATTATAGTGAATTTTACTTTATCATCTTGATTTAAAAATTAAAAAACATTTTAAATAGTAGATCTGTGAGTCGTTAAATTTTCTTCGCATTGTATTAATCTGATAATGGAAAATTATTTAATTAGAAGCATCTTTTTTGTTAGAACAATATCCCTACTTTCAAGACGTAAGAAATAAATGCCACTTGAATAACTTGATCCATCCCAACTAAATAAATAATTTCCTTTGTTCAAATGACCATCTATCAAAATTTTAACCTTTTCTCCAAAAGAATTATAGATGGAAAGAGAAATTTCTTCAGAAGAATTAATCAAAAGCGGAATTTTTGTTTTTTGATTAAATGGGTTGGGAAAATTTTGGGAAAGAGAGAACTTCTTTATATACAATTCATTCTTATTAGTTAATTCAGATGGTTTTTTCTTTAATTTGAGAATATCTAAATGACCTTCAATATTGCTTGCATAGATATAATTGTTTGAAGAATATGGATATATACCCCATGCTCCAAAAAAATTGCTAGAATTATTTCTACTGTAAGTATCATAAGTTGCGACTTCAATTGGGCTGTATGGGTTTGAAATATCAACAATAGATATTCCAGAGCTATAATGAGAGATATAAGCAAGATTGTCTTTAATATGAATGTTATGCGCTAATCTACTGAGACCTAGATAATTACCTATTAATTCAATATTATTTAAATTCCTGATATCCCAAATTTTAATAGTTTTATTTGAAGTTTCTTCAGCTGTCATTAGATATTTTTTATTATCAGTTAGCCACACACTATGAACATAACCACTGGATGGTACATAAACCCTAGAAATTAATTCTGGTTCAATCTTATTAATTTTAGCATCCCATATTGAAAAAGAACCATTCCATCCTTCAGCTATAAAAATAGTGTCATTATTTGAATACATATCATGTATATCGGGAGTTTCAATAAGACCAATTTCTTCGGGATTTTCAGGATCTTTTAAGGAAATAATCCTAACCCCATTATAATATTTCCTAACTGTTAATAAAGTTGAAGTATTACTATCAACAAAAAGATTATGTGAAGTATTAGCATCTTGTCCTAACATATCTTTTCGACTGTAATTTTTCACATATTTTATAGAGTCTGGTAGTGGGCTTAAATCAATAATTTGTATTCCTTCATTAGTACCAGTCATTTCATGGCATATATAAAGATAATTATTGAATGTCATCATATCTCTATGAAAATATGGATCACCTTGATCTGGCCCTGATATAGTTGAGATTAATTGCAGATCCTTAACCCGAATTATTGCGGTTCCATTGAGAACTCCCATAATTGCGTAATCATCCCCATTTTTATCCGTATAGCCCCATACATCAGACCCCCCAGCTGTATCTGTTTCTGAATAAATGATATTAGGGAATGAGACCCTAGCAATATGGTCTAAATAATAGTTACTAGTTTGAGAAAAAATAAAGGGATAGACTGTAATATATAGTAAAGTTAGCTTAAAGGTTGAATAAATATAAGATATTATTAACCTAATGATTTTATTCATCATACTAGATGGAGATAGAATTATTTTCCTTTTAGTAGTTTTTTTTGTTCTCTCAATAAAAGAATATTAGCTTTTTTCTCTTTACCAGATCTATGCAACATTAAAATATGTAAAGATGATTCAATTGAAATATGATGATTATCAGAACTTTCGTATAATGCATCGATCATTTTTACAATTTCAAAATAATCGGGCATTGGATCAGAAAAGAATTCTAACATCCGTTTAGCTGAGTTTTCATGTGAAAATGGAGGAGACCAAAATTTATCTTGACGTCGCATTCTTGTTGCTTCATTTTGTAAGGTTTTTAAGCTTCTTGATAGACCTAAGTAATATCCCTTTATAAAATTTGTTTTTTGGTCAAAATCAAGTTCACTCCAAAATGAAAAATTAGGATTTTCTTCAGAAATCACTGCATTAAAGCAAAAGAGAGATAAAAATAATAAAAATTTCATCGTTAACTACTAATCTTTGCTACCATTTACAATTGGATATCTTCTTCCTACCCCGAAAGCTTTATTAGAAATACGAAGTCCAGGTGAAGCTTGTTTTCTTTTGAACTCTGAATTTTTAATTAATTTTTTTATTTCTTTAATCAATTTTTGGTCATACCCAATTTCTATTAAATCTTCAGTTGTTCTTTCATTTTCTATTATTTCTCTTACTAAGGGACTTACGATTTTATAATTAAAAGGATCTTTTTGGTCTTTATTTAATTCAGCTGAAGGACTTTTAGTGAAAGTTCTTTCTGGAATTATTGATTCTCCCATTGATTTATTATACCATTTTCCTAGTTTGTATACATCATTTTTATGTAAATCACTTATTGCAGCTAGACTTCCTGACATATCACCATATAAAGTACAATATCCCAATGCTAATTCGGTTTTATTACTTGTGCTTAAAACTAAATAATCTAATTTATTGGAAAAAGACATTAACAAATTACTTCGTATTCGTGCCTGAATATTCTCTTCAGTAACGTCTTTAGGTAAATTCCGAAATTCATTTTCAAAGAATTTTTCATATTGTGAAAATAAATCATCAATTGGAAGAATTTTATAGGACACTCCTAATCTAGATGCTAATGATTTTGAATCAATCATACTATGTTTTGAACTATAGCGCGTAGGCATATATACACAAAGAACATTTTCTCTTCCAATAGACTCACTGGCTAAACATGCTGTTAAAGCCGAATCTATTCCGCCACTGAGGCCAATAATGGCATTTGTGTGTTTAGTTTTATAAAAATAATCTTTTATCCCAAGTTTTAAACCCATAAAAATTTCCTCTTCTTTTGAAATTTCACTAGTTGATACATGATTATTATTTTCAAGATCTACTATCACAATATCTTCTGAAAAGGACTTTCCTTTAGCGTTAATTATTCCACTACTTGAGAATGAAATCGAATTTCCGTCGAAAATTAATTCATCTTGCCCACCAACAAGGTTACAATAAAGAAAAGGCAAAGAATATTTTAGAACTTTTTCTCTAATTAATTTTTCTCGACACCTAGATTTCCCAACAGAAAATGGTGAGGCTGAAATATTTATTATTAAATCGGAGCCTGATTGTACAAGCTCTTTGGTAATATTCCGTTTATAACGATCATCCCATAAATCTTCACAAATTTGCAAGCCTATAGATATTGAGGTTCCATCTATAACAATTTCGTGAGCTATAGATTCTTTCCCAGGTCTGAAATAACGCCGTTCATCAAAAATATCATAATTTGGAAGTAGAATTTTTTTATGCTGACCAACTATCCTGCCATTTTGTATAATTGATGCTGTATTAAATAATGATCCAAATTCAGACAAAACATGACCAATTATAATTGGTGTATTGCCAATAACATCGGAAATTTTATCTAATGATTGCATGCTTTTTTCTATAAAAGATTTTTCATATAAAAGATCCTGAGGTGGATATCCAGATACGGCTAATTCAGGGAATACAGTCAACTGTGATCCTTTGCTTAAAGATTTTTTATAAAAAGCAATTATTTTTTCTCTATTTGTATCAAGTTTCCCAACGGTTTGATTTATTTGGCATAAAGCAATTTTCATGATACTATAAAAATAAAGATATAATTAAGTTTTTTTTTATTGGAATTTGTAAAAAAGTTTAATGAATAATATTATTCTTTTCGCATTCTTGATAAATTCTTCTTACAGCGGCTTCAGGTGTAATTGCTTTAATACATCCCATTATATCCCATGAGTGAATAGTAACTACAGGTTTTTTTTGTGATAAAGTATGTGAAATTTCAGATAAAGTACCGTATGAACCACTAATAGCTATTGCGCCATCTATAGAATTCGCTATTAGATTATTCCTTCCTTCTCCCATGCCAGATAAAATAGGAATTGTTATATATTTATTTGCATCTGAAATATTAGTAGTAGGAAGAATTCCTACAACAATACCACCATATTCATTTACTCCTTTTGATACAGATTCCATTACACCTCCTCTTCCACCACAATAAACAATCGAATTATTTTTCGCTAAAATCTTTCCGGTTTCTTCAGCAATAGAACTAATTCTATCATCACATTCGGAAGCACCAAAAACGCCTATTCTATACCTATTTTTGCCTGTCAATTTTAAAATCGAATGAGAATTTTTGTTTAGAATATTTGAAAACTATTATTGCAAAGAACATTGTAAAATTAGGGCTCAAGTCTATAAATCATCCTAGGAAAAGGAATAGATTCTCGTAAATGAGAAAGGCCACAAATCCAAGATATAGCCCTCTCCAAACCTAAACCAAAACCTGAGTGGGGAATGGATCCATACTTCCTAAGATCTAAGTACCACTGGAAATCATCTTCTGATAATTTATTATTTAATAACTGTTTTCTTAATTCGTCATAATCTTCTTCTCTTTCTCCACCACCGATAATTTCTCCATAACCTTCAGGTGCGAGAATATCCATACCTAATGCAAGTCTTTTGTTTTTTGGATCCTTTTTCATATAAAAGGCTTTAATTGAAGAAGGAAATCGGTGTACAATTACAGGGCTATTAAAAAAATTTGTAATTATTGTTTCATTCCCACTAGAAAAATCATCTCCCCATTTAATTTTCTCTTCTTCTTTATTAATAATGCTAATTGCTTCATCATAGGATATTCTTGGAAAAGGAGGCTTTATCATTTCTAAAGGTTTTGTATCCCTATTTAAAATAATAAGTTGATCTTGGCAAAATTTAAGTACCCATTTTACCATTTCATAAATTAAACCCTCCGCCCATTCCATGTTTTCATTTAAATCACAAAAAGCTATTTCCGGTTCAACCATCCAAAATTCGGTTAAATGCCTTCTTGTCTTAGATTTTTCAGCCCTGAATGTAGGTCCAAAACAATAAACCTTTCCAAAAGACATAACATTAGCTTCATTATATAATTGACCACTTTGTGATAAATATGCATCTTGACCAAAATAGTCTGTTTTGAATAATGTTGTTGTCCCTTCACAAGAATTAGAGGTAAAAATAGGAGTATCTATATTTACAAAACCGTTACTATCAAAATAATATCTAATTGCCTTTATTAATTCTGATCTTATTTTTAAGATTGCATTCTGTTTTTTTGAACGAATCCAAAGATGCCTATTATCCATTAAAAATGCTGTACCATGATCCTTTTTGCTAATTGGATAATCATCAGCAATTTGAATAATTTCAATATTTGTTATTTCTAATTCAAAACCACCAATACTTCTTGAATCCTTCTTGACTATACCACATACTGATATAGATGATTCAATAGTAATAGCTTGTTCAAGAGAAAAGACTTTATCAGATACATTTTCTTTTACAACAACACCTTGTGTATAGCCTGTACCGTCTCTAATTATAACAAACCAAACTTTTCCAACTGATCTTTTATTATAAACCCAACCATTTAAAAAAACTTTTTCACCGACATTTTTTCTTAAAGCTGATATTTTAATTGTATTATTTGATTTTTTTACCATGTTGAAACTATATCATTTATAATATTCTCTGAAATCTTCATTACAGCCGCTTTCATTGCTAGTTTTCTTGCATCACCTGTTTCATCGGGATCCTCAGAATCAACTTTTCCATCACCGTCATTATCAATACCATCGGAACTAACATCAGCAGTTAAACTGTAGGCACCCCAATTCGTATAATTTTTTGTAAAAAGATTTTTATCTTCTTTTACATCAAACCATTCTACTTGAATTCCTACGCTATACCTATATTCTAAAACCTCTTCACTTTCTGAATATGTATAAGGTTGATCATCAACCTTTTTAATTATTCCTTTTAATATTGAATCACCTTGTCCTTTTACTTTTAGGATATTTTCTTCAAGAAAGACATTTGTCACCTCATCTGTAACTGCTTCAGCAATACCGAACTCAGCAGTTTCATTTATAAATAATGGTATCGATATAGTTTTGATATGAGGTGGAATAGATCCTGAAAAAGAGTATATACCGCATCCAAGAAAACTACAAAAGCAAAATATGTATATAAATCTCTTAAAAGCTTGAAAATTAATTATTGGATATATTTTTATCATTGAATAAACCATATAAGATATCAGTAGCAATAATATTTTTTACTTATTACTCCTTTTATTTGTTTCAAGTCCATATTCATTGATTTTTCGATACAAAGTGCGTTCGCTAATTCCCAAGGTGAAAGCTGTTTTCCTTCTATTATTCCCATGTTTTTTTAAAGTTCGAGAAATTAATTCTATTTCAAGATCCCTAAAGCTAAGATCTCCAATAGCTTTGGAATTAATTGAATTGTCCATAGTCCTTTCTGAAGAATCTACATTCACTTCAAATTCTTTATTAATAAAGCCAATTTCAGCATCAGAATCAACAGGCAATTGGGATAATGACTCCTTAATGTCGCGCATATCTTTTCGGAGAAAAAGCAATTGCTGAAGAATAAGTTCACGTTCAGCTTGCTCTGAGGTCTTATCTAGAGGAACTGGAAGATTTGGTGAATTACCAATTTGACCTACTAAAGGTTCTAAATGTTTAAGAACCATATCTGTAGAAATTTTCATACCCTTCTCTAATAGTATAATGCTTTCTACAAAATTTCTCAGCTCTCGTATATTTCCAGGCCAATCGTATTGCTTCATCATTCTGATTGCATCAGCACTAAACCCTCTAAAAATAAAATCATTGGTTTTTGAAAATATCAAAGCAAATCTTTCTACAAGTAAGTCTAAATCATCTAAGCGATTTCTTAATGGTGGGACCTTTACACTTACTGTTCTTAAACGGTAAAATAGATCCTTGCGAAAAGTACCTTTTATTGATTCTTCTGAAAGATTTTTATTTGTTGCTGCAATTATTCTAATGTCAACATTTCGTGTTTTTGGGTCACCTACTCTCATATATTCACCTGACTCTAAAACTCTTAACAACTTAACTTGTGTTGACAATGGCATCTCACCAATTTCATCTAAAAAAAGTGTCCCATAGTTAGCTTCCTCAAAATACCCTTTACGGTCTTCATTGGCACCAGTAAAAGCACCTTTTTTGTAGCCAAAAAGTTCACTTTCAATTAATCCTTCTGGTATTGCACCGCAATTAACTGTAACTAAAGGTTTTCTATTACGATTACTTTGTTTGTGAATTGCCTGTGCAATTAATTCCTTTCCTGTACCAGATTCACCAAAAATAAGTACTGAAATATCAATTGGTGCAATTTGTATAATTGTTTCGAGAATTTCCTGAATTTTATCAGAATTACCTATAATACCAGAATCTCTCCTAATTTTTTCGGTAATTGTCATAAAGAAACCTTATCATTACTATAGACATTCCACATAGATTTAATAAGATGGGTCAAATTACTATTCACTGGATACCAATCAAGAATTTCATTAGCAAGTGTAGAGTTTGCTATTAAAACTTCTGGATCTCCTAATCTGCGATTAACTACAGAGTATGGGATTTTTGCATCTGTAATATCTCTTGCTGTTTTTATTATATCTAAAACGGAATAACCTTTGCCTGTTGATAAGTTTAAAATGATATTTTTTTTGTTCCTCAAATAATCTATTGCTTTACAATGAGCATTAGCAAGATCGCTAACGTGTATATAATCTCTTATAGCTGTACCATCATTGGTTTTGTAATCTTTTCCATAAAGTTTTAATTCTGATCTTACTCCATTTGCTACTTCCATAATTATTGGTAAAAGATTAGTTGGATTTTTTTCTACAGTAGAGACTCTACCTTTATTGTCGTAACCAGCGGCATTAAAATAACGAAGAGAAGCATATGTTAGATCTTTTAATTCACTGTACCAATGAAGAGACTTCTCAGCAAATAATTTTGTATAGCCATAATAATTTATTGGTGTAGTTGGGTGTTTTTCATCCATAGGTAGATATTTAGGTAATCCATATACAGCTGCTGAAGATGAAAAAACTATTTTTTTTACGTTATTATTAATCATAGCATTTAATAGTTTTATTGTTCCTATAATATTACTATTAGAATATTCCTCTATATTTTCCATTGATTTTCCAGCATCTTTTAAAGAGGCAAGATGGACAACTAAATCAATATTATTTGAGAAGGCTTTTGTTAGTACTTTATCATCTAAAATTGAACCTTCAATAAAGACTACATTATTTGGAATATTCTCAATTCTTCCTGTTATCAAGTTATCTACTACAATCACTCTATGACCATCTTCAATAAGATTAAGAATAACATGTGAGCCTATATAACCCGCGCCACCTGTAACAAGAATTTCCATCTAACTACTACTCTTTCTGAATTTTTTTATTTCATCCCTAATTGTTGCAGCCTTTTCAAAATTATGATTATCTGCAGCTTCAAGCATTTCATTCGTCATAATATCAATAGCAAGGTCTTTTTCTAGTGAGTTTATAATACTTTTATCGTAGGAGTAATTTGTTTTATCAAGATCATTCAATGAATCAGCAACTGATGTTGATAGTAATACGTCGTCAGTAGTTTTTTCTACCGTTTTTGGAATAATTCCATATTTTTTGTTATGTTTAATTTGAATATTCCTCCTTCTATCACATTCTTCAATAACATTTTGCATAGAATTACTTATTTTATCAGCATAGAAAATTACCATACCATTAACATTCCTAGACGCTCGACCGGCAACTTGCATTAATGACCTATTAGACCTTAAGAAACCTTCTTTGTCGGCATCTAAAACTGCTACAAGAGAAACCTCGGGTAAATCTAAACCTTCTCTAAGCAAATTAATACCAACTAGTACGTCAAAAATTCCTAATCGAAGGTCTCTAAGGATTTTAACTCTTTCTAAAGAATCAATTTCAGAATGAAGATATCTAACTTTAAGGTTTACACCCATAAGATAATCACTTAGATCTTCTGACATTCTCTTTGTAAGTGTAGTGATAAGAATTCTTTCCTTCTTTTGAACTCTTTTCTTTATTTCTCCAATTAAATCATCAATTTGACTATTAGTAGGCCTTACTTCAATTATTGGATCCAATAGACCTGTAGGTCTAATCAATTGCTCTATAACAGCACCTCCAGTATAAGAGTGTTCTCTTTCAGATGGTGTTGCAGAAACAAAAATTGCATTATTTAAACATGATTCAAATTCTTGGTATTGAAGAGGACGATTGTCCAAAGCTGATGGCAATCGAAAACCATATTCAACAAGAGTTTCTTTTCTACTACGATCTCCATGATACATACCTTGTATTTGAGGTAAAGTAACGTGTGATTCATCAAGAAACATTAAATAATCATCGGGGAAATAATCTAATAATGTGTATGGCCGTTCACCTGGTTCACGTCCTGCAAAATAACGTGAATAATTTTCAATGCCTGAACAGTAACCAACTTCAAGCATCATTTCTAAGTCAAAATTAGTTCGCTGCTCAAGTCTTTGAGCTTCTAATAGCTTATTTTCTTTTCTAAATGTATTTAAACGATCTGATAATTCATTTTTAATTAAATCAATTATTTTCTGAATGGATTCTTCATCTGTAACAAAATGTTTTGCTGGATAAATAAAAATTAAGTCTTTATCGGATAATACTTCGCCAGTTAATGGATTGAAAATTCTTATTGACTCTACTTGATTTCCAAAGAGATCGATCCGAATACCATGATCTTCGTAAGCTGGATATATTTCAACTACATCACCTCGAAGACGAAACCTTCCTCTTTCAAAAACGCTGTCACTTCTGATATAATAAATTTCAATTAATTGTCTGAATAAATTGCGAATATTTATTATTTGACCATTTTGAATCTTAACAACCTTATTTTGATATTCTTTTGGTGAACCTATACCATAAATACAAGATACAGAGCTAACTACAATAACGTCATCACGTGTTAGCAATGATTCAGTTGTTTTTAAACGTAAACGATCAATGTCTTCATTAATTGATGAATCCTTTTCAATAAAAGTATCAGTTACTGGCAAGTAGGCTTCAGGTTGATAGTAATCATAGTAACTAATAAAATATTCAACAGCATTATCAGGGAATAAATTTTTAAACTCCCCGTATAACTGAGCGGCTAATGTTTTATTGTGAGACATTATTATTGTTGGCTTTTGTACTTCTTCTATTAATTTTGCCATGGTAAAGGTTTTTCCACTACCTGTTACCCCAAGAAGTGTTTGCCATTTTTCACCATTAATTAAACCTGCCTTTAATTGAGACACAGCTCTTTTTTGATCTATGGTAGATGAAAATTCAGATTTAATCTTAAATTCTGACATTATGACTGAAATTTAACTCTATAAGAGGAGGTTGGCAAGGTTATATATCTGCAAATCTTGCAGTCCTTGAATAAATATAGACTATTTTAAAATATTTCTAATTAGATATTGAATCCAACTAATAGAACCTAAAATTGTAGCAATTATAAGAACATAATAACCATATTCAATATATTTAACTACATAGAGAAGGATTGAAAAAGAGGTAATTCCAACTGTCCATTTACCCAAATTATTAGCACCATAGATAACCTGTGTATGGTTTATTTTATAAATACTACTTAATATAATAGTAAATTGTCTTGTAGCATAAAATATGAGAAACCATAAGGGAAAATTTCTAGTATTATCCAAAGTTATAAAAAGTGCTACACCAGCAATTGCTATAGAGTCTGCTACTGGGTCTAAAATTTTTCCAAGACTCGAAATTTCTTTTGCTTTTCTTGCAAAGTATCCATCAAGCCAGTCAGTAATTACTGCAAAAATTATACAAATAACAGCCCAGAAAATTTTATCATGAGCTAAGCAATAGATAATTGGCAAAGTTAAAAAAGCACGCATTGTGCTTAAAAAATTTGCCAAAGTAATAATTCTTGTTGGATCAGTAAGTTTTTTATTATTTGATTTAATTGAATTTATTTTTTTAAGTTATTAAAAAATGATCTTTATTAATTTGAATAGATTTATCACAAATTGATTTTAATTCATCTTCATTATGAGTTATCATAATAAGATATTTATCCGTCAGAATTTTATCAAGGAATCTAATCATTTTATTTCGAAGATTTCTACCCAAGGAAAACATAGGTTCATCAAAAATAATCAAATTATAATCACAAAGTGAAATAAGTACAAGTAGAACTATCCTTGATTCAAATAAGGCCATATTTTCAAAAATAATATTTGAAACTTGCTTCCATGATATCAAAAAATTATCTAATGTAATTTCAATTTCTTTTTTTGTTTCTTCTTTGGCTATACGATCAAGAATCAACATCTCGATTATTTCATTTGGTGTATAACCTCCAAAATTTCGTTCTGGACATTGAGATATGAGTCCAATCTTTGGTTTTTTTCCATTTAATTCAATTTTAATATTTCCAGAAGTAGGTTTTATAATATTAGCAATAAGAAAAGCTAATGTAGATTTTCCACATCCATTAGATCCAATTATTCCTAACGATCTAAATGGGCCAATTTTGCAAGATATATTTGAAAATAGCTTTGATCTATTTGGAAATGAGAAATGTAATTTATTCAATTCTATAGTTAAAGAACCTTTGGATAATTTAGATTTAGGTAATGGTTTAACTAATAAATTATAAGTCACTTTAGACATTTTATTTTTTTCAAAAATCCATCTATTATTTGATAGGTGCAAATCTTTCTGATTCGATGTAAACCATAAAATTACAGAATTGACTTTTCTTTGCCATTTATGTAAAAGTATTAAATATTTTTCTTTTGAATAATTATTTAAAAATGAAAATGAATCATCGAGCAATAATAATTCAGGTGAAACAGAAATTGCTGTTGATAAATTTAAAATTTCTCTTTCTCCGCCAGATAGTGTTTCAGGATGCTGATCCATTGAGAAAGAAAAAAGAAATTCATTTTTTATTGATTTAATTCTATTAATAATCTCTTTTGAATTCAAACCCATGTTTTCAAAATTAAATGAAAGTTCCCGTTCTATAGTCGGTGCAACAATTTGGGTGTCCGGGTTTTGGTTTACTAACATTATAGTTTTAAAGCCATTTAACTTAGAGAGTTGAAAATTTGATATAGAATTAATTTTGTTCATTTTTGCAATAGCCAAACATAGAGAACTTTTTCCTGAACCACTTTCTCCATATATAATATGGATTCCGGATTGAAATTTACATTTTTGAAATTTTACTTTATCATTAGGGAAATTTAAATTGAATGAAATTTCAGTCACTAAGAATTCCCCTAACTACTCTAGTAGCAGACCCAATATTTTTATAAATTACTTCTGAAGATGACTGACTTGACTTTAAATAAAAGTTGTCATTTTTAATTAAATTAGATAAAATATTTTCAAACTCATCTGAAGAATTAATTTCAAAGCCACCACCATATTTAAGTAGTTCTTCAGCTGTATGTGAATTATGATATTTTGGGCCAAAAACTATTGGTAGACTAGCTATTGCTGGCTCCATAACATTATGAATTCCACTTGAAAAACCTCCTCCTATATATGCAAAATTTCCAGACCAATAATGATTTGCTAAATAACCAATCTTGTCAAGAATAATGCATTTGAAATGTTTATTATTTTTACCTATTGTAGAAAATAAAACTGGATCAAGTCCTGCTTTGAAGATTTTTCTTTTTATATCATTTATATACTTTAAATTTATCTCATGCGGTGCCCAAGTAAAGAAAAAATCCTCCATTAAAAGAGCCTTTTCAATTAACACATTAAGAATAATTTCATCATCTTATGGCCAAACACTACCAGCAATTAATCGATAGGGTCTAATCAATTTTTCTTTGTCACTTTTAATATTTGAATTAATAGAAAAAATGCTCACTCTATCGTATCTGGGACTTCCTAAAACTCTTAAAATTCCTTTGTAATTTCTAGTTAGAAATTTTTTTAGGATTAGATTGTCTTTTTCAGATATAGTATAAATTGCAGAAAGTGATGAATATATATATTTATAAAAGTTCTTTATAGGAGGTAGTAATTTTGTATTCTTATGGTAAAATCTTGCTGAAAAAAGAGTAGTATGAATATCTAACCATTTTGCTGTCCATATATAGTTAGGCCAAAGATCATATTCAGCAAAAATTAATTTTTGAGGCCTAATTATTTTAATAATTCTTATGGTATTCCATAAGAAATCCAAAGGCAAGTATATTTTTAAATCAATATTTTTATCAATGACATTATTATATCCAGCTGGTGAAGAAAAGCTTGTGATTATAATACAATTTTTTTGAATCTCCTTTAAACTACTTAATATTGGGTTGACTTGTTCGTATTCACCATGAGAAGCACAGTGGAACCAATATACAATCTTATCTTTTTCTATGTTATCAAAAAAATATTTAGTCTTTTTTATAGTCCCAATTCTAGATATTAGGCCTTCCCTAACTTTAGATTTTACTATTGATAAAATCAAGGCTACAAAAAACATTATTGGTAAGATGAAAAAATTGTAAATAATTAGCCAAATTGTATTCAATTTGAATTACTTAAAATTTTATTTAATGTATTATTAATTAATTGAGGTTTAATCTGACTAAGACAAAATCGATTACTTCTAAAACATTTACGAGAGCCGTCTTTTGAACAAGGTCTACACCAAACATCTGAAAATAGTTGATATGACCCAGGAAGTCTAGCATTACCACCTGTATAATTTGATGTTGGGCCAGAAAGCATAATTATTGGAACTCCTAATGATTCAGCTATATGAAGTAAACCAGTATCTGCACCAATTACGGTTTCTGATAAATTTATAATTGTCATAGAGGTTCGTAAATCAGTAAGACCTTGGAGATTTGTTACGTGATTAAATCCATCAGAAATTTCTTTACAAATAAAATCAGTTTTTGAGCCAAGAACAATTACTTGACAATTTAAATTCATTAGAAATTGTCTATATTTATCTGTATTCCATAGTTTATTTGGCCAAGTTGAACCTGGAACCAACGTTATAAAAGGTGTATAAAGATTCTTGCCTTTCAACCATTGTTTACAGTTTATTTTTTCATTAATACTAATATAAGTTTTTGGTAAATATTTTTTACTTATGCCAGTAAAACTTAAAAGCTCATTAGTTAACTCAAAGTCTTTTTTAAATAAATTTATTTTTAAATAAAAAAGTAAAAACCGTTTAAATCGTGGTTTTTTATATCTCCTATAAATTGATTTTTTAATTAATAAAGAAATTATTATTGATCTTAATGATCCATGGAGGTCAAATACTTTAGAATATCTTTCTTTATTTAGTAATATACCATATTCTATTAAATCTAAAATTTTGAGATTTTTTGGGAAAGAAATAACTCTATTTATATTAGGGTTTGATTCAAGAATCGGTACAAACGTATTCAGTGTAAGAAAGTCAATTTGACAATTAAAAGTATCTTTTAGGCCTTCAATTATTGATGTTGTAAAAATTATATCACCAATAGAACTAAATCGAATTATTAGGATTTTTTCCATGTGGTAATAGATTGAAGGTTACTAAAAATAATTAATTAGCTCTTTGCATATTGTAAGAACAGAGATCAATCATTGATGTTTTATATACAGAATCTGGAAAAGGCTTAAGAGCTAAGATTGCCTGTTCCGAGAATTCTTGAAGTTTTGAATGAGCATAGTCAAAGCCTCCATGATCAGAAACTATATTCTTTAATTTTATTAAATCACCTTTCTTTTTACTATTTGACAATGATTTTCTAATCTGTCGTCTTTCAGAATTAGTTATAGAGGAAGAAAGAGTATGAATAATAGGAAGAGTAATCATATTCTTATTTACATCCCTATTTGTATCTTTCCCTATTTCTTTTGTTGAACCTAAAATATCGAATAGATCATCCTTTATTTGAAAAGCTATACCTAACTTTTCTCCATATTCTCTTACAGCTAACTTATGTTTTTCCTCTTTTGATGTAGTAATTACTCCAAGCTCACAACATGTAGAAATTAAAGACGCAGTTTTATCGCTAACCATTTTAAAATATATTTCTTCAGTCATGTTTTTTTTGAAACTTTGTTCTATTTGAAGCATTTCGCCTGAACTAAGTCGTTTTGCTGTATCGGAAATAAGGTCAAGAGCTTCAAAGTCACGTAGTCGAATTAAATTTGTTAAGACTTGACTTAAAATATAATCACCCATAATAATAGCAGTTTTATTTTTCCATATTTTATGAATTGTTGGGAATCCTCTTCTTTTTTTTGCATCATCAACTACATCATCATGTATTAGGGTTGCCAGATGTAACAATTCAACCATTGCTGCAGCTTTATAACTATTTATAGTTGGTACACCACAAATCCTTGATGATAGTATAGTAAGTATTGGTCGAATAGCTTTACCTTTATTATTTAATAGATATCGAGCGATTACATTGATTAGATGAACCTCTGACTTTAACGCCAATTCAAATTCTTTTTGAAAAAGCTTAATATCATCAAGAATGGGGTTAATAATTATCTTTAATTCTTTAGTCTCAAGCATAGATAAAATTTACTCTTTATTAAATGCCTACTCCTAAAACTTCTTTCCGAAAATATGTGAAATTCCGATACTAATCTCATAAAGAACCATTAATGGTATTGACATCATTAATAAAGATATTGGGTCAGGTGGTGTTAACAAGGCCGAGAGAATTAAAATGGTAATTACAGAATGCCGTCTATAATGACGCATAAAATCTGGAGTAACTAATCCAATAATTGAAAGAATCAATACTATCACTGGAAGTTCAAATAATAAACCAGCTGAAAAAAGAACCCATAGGATATAACTAAAATAGTAATTGATAGAAAAATTATTATCTACTTCAGAATAGCCCATATCTGTAAAAAAATTAAGTGAGAATGGAATAACAACAAAATATGCGAAGAGCACACCAATAAGAAACGACGAAAAAGAAAAAAATATTATTGGTATAGCATATCGTTTTTCATTTTTTAATAAACCAGGTGCAATAAATTTCCAAATCTGATAAGTAATAACTGGGATAGCGATTATTATTCCACCAACAAAAGAAATTCCCCATTTGATCATAAACATCCCATGGACTTTAAGAACTTGAAGGTTAGGGGGATTATCTAATGATGTTGCAGGATTTAATAAAATTTTAAATATTGGATCTATATATGTAAAAATTAATCCAGCTCCAATAATTATAGCACACAATGACTTAATTATTCTCCATCTTAATTCTTCAAGATGGTCAAGAAAAGGCATTTCACTTCTATTAGACATAAAATTTATTCTGTCTTTTAATAGTTATTTTATTATGTTTTTACAATTAAAGACAAATTATTATATAAGTAATAGATTACATAGGTTATGCAAAAGAATCCTTAAACCTAGTATAATCGAGAATATTTAATTTGTGCGCTTTTCTTTTAATAAGATCTTTTTTCTCTAGCAATGTGAGCATTCTAGAAACAGTTTCCCGTGAAGTACCAGCCATATTTGCAATATCTTGTTGAAACGGAAGCTTTTCTATTGTAATAATACCGTTTTTAATAGTTCCTAACTCCTCGGCCAAACGTAAAAGTGTTACGCCTATTCTTTTTTCAGCATCGCTTAATGCAAAATTTTCGATTTGTTGGTCACTTTTTCGAATTCTATTTGCTAATTCAATTAATAGAGAAATTGAAAATTTTGGAAATTTTTCAAGAAAGCTTAAAAAATCATGACGTTTTAAGATCATAACCTCACAGCTATCATTCGCAATAGCATTGGCTGATCGTGCTTGTCCATCTAAAAGAGACATTTCTCCAAAAAAATCTCCTTCTCCCAAAATAGCAAGAATAACTTCCCTTCCATCTTCACTTACTCTTGTTACTTTAATATTGCCTTTGCTAATTATAAAAAAAGTATCACCAAATTCATCTTCTAAAAGTATTATTTCATTTTTTTTATACTTTCTTGATGACATTCTTGATGACAATTCTAATAAATCAGAATTTTGTAAGTTTGAAAAAATTGGGACTGAAGATAGTAGTTTTAAAAGACTCATTTTTTAAAATACTAAGTGATTAAAGATTTTCAAAATAGTTTTGATGCGAACATTTGATTCTTATATAATTTGGCATAAATTTATAATATAATTATTTCATTAGAAAGATAAGAGGTTTTAATGTCAACGAAAACAAAGTCAGTAAAAAAGAAACAAAGACAACAAAAGTCTAATTATATTAGGAATCAGGATAATAAATCTAAAATGAAAACGGCGATAAAAAATCTTCTAGATTCTAAAAGTAAAGACAAAGCAGAACCTTTATATCGTAATGCTGTTTCTATTATTGATTCATTAGTAACAAAAAATATTCTTAAAAGGAATACAGCTGCGAGACGTAAATCAGCTCTTACCCATTATTTAAATTCTCTTGATTAGTATAATATTTTAATTTTCCGGACGCTGATAATTTGGTGCATCTTTAACTATTTTTAAATCATGAGGGTGGCCCTCAGAGTAAGATGCATTTGATATAGAAATAAATTTTGCATCCTTTTTCAAAGTTTTTATATTTTTTGTTCCACAATAACCCATGCTTGCACGAAGACCACCAACAAGTTGGAAAATTATTGATTTTAAACTTCCTCTATATGGAACTAAACCTTCAACCCCTTCAGGAACTAGTTTACCGCCAATTTTACTCTCTTGGAAATATCTATCAGCTGTGCCTTCTCTCATAGGACCAAGAGAACCCATCCCCCTATAGGTTTTATATTGTCTTCCATCATGTAATATAATTTCTCCAGGGCTTTCATCAAGTCCAGCCAGTAAATTCCCAAGCATAACGCAATCAGAGCCAGCGGCTATTGCTTTAGCTATATCTCCAGAAAAACGTATCCCTCCATCTGAAATTACTGGAATATCATTCTTTTTAGCTTCATAAACAGCGGAAATTATAGCAGAAAATTGAGGAACACCGACACCGCTAACAATTCGTGTGGTACAACTAGAGCCAGCACCAATACCTACCTTAATAGCGTCAGCACCTGATTCTATTAAGGCTTTTGTACCTTCAGTAGTTGCTACGTTTCCGGCAATAACAGGAATATTAGAATATTTTTTCTTAATAATATTAACAGCAGTTAGTACACCTTTTGAATGTCCATGGGCTGAATCTAATACAATAATATCAACACCAGAATCGACAAGAGCAGCCACTCTATCATCTAGATCCTCTGAGGTGCCAACAGCTGCTGATACTAATAATCGTCCATGTGTATCTAAAGTTGCATTAGGATAACGTTCTTTCATTAGGATATCTCTAACCGTTACCATTCCTGATAATTTTCCATTTCTGTTTACAATTAGCAATTTTTCAATACGATTCTTTTGAAGAATATCTTTTGCTTTATCAAGTGTAGTTCCAGTTTTAGCAGTTATAAGAGTTTTAGTCATTACATTTGATACGGATTGATTTAAATTGGATTCAAACCTAATATCTCTTTCTGTCAGAATTCCTAAAATTTTTTCATTATCATCAAGAACTGGTAAGCCTGAAATTTCATGATGTTTCATAATAGCGATAGCATCTCTAAGAGTTTTTTCAGGAGTAATAGTTACTGGATCTAAAATAATTCCGCTTTCAGCACGTTTTACTTTCGTTACCTCCTTTATTTGACGTTCTATTGACATGTTTTTATGAATTACACCTAAACCACCTTCTCTGGCTAAAGCTATTGCCATTTCACTTTCTGTAACTGTATCCATAGCAGCACTTAAAACTGGAATGTTAAGAGTTACTTCATTTGTAAGTCTTGTAGATAAATCAACTTCTTTTGGAAGAACACTTGAATATTGGGGAACAAGCAGAACGTCATCAAAAGTTTTGGTAGATTCAATTTTCTTATTCATTTTCATAACTAAAGTTATACTATTATAAATTTACATTTGAAACATTTTCCTTAACCACAACTTTAAGTGGATATTTATTTAATTAAAAGTCAAATCTTTAAGTGAAGAAAATTTTTTCATAGGTGTAGGAATTACAGTCTCGAAAATTTTTCCATATCGCTTTGTAATTACTCTATTATCTAAATTAAAATATATTCCATCATCATTAATGCTTCGTATTAAACGACCAAATCCTTGCCTTAATTTTATAGCAGCAGAAGGCACAGAATTTTCCATGAAAGGATTACCTCCAGATTTTTGAAGTTTATCATTGTAGGACTGAATGATTGGATCGGTTGGAACATCAAAAGGAATTTTAGTAATTACTAAAATTTTTAATAAATCACCAGGAAGGTCAATACCTTCCCAAAAAGAATTAGTTCCAAGTAATATTCCACTATTAGTTCTACGGAATTGTTTAATTAATGACAATCTAGATGAATTGGATACTTGTGGAAAAATAGATGCAATTTTTCCAACTTCAGAAAAATTTAATCTATCATAACACTCTTTTAGAAGACTTTGACTGGTAAAAAGTACTAACATACGTTTTTCAAGTTTATAAAAAATAGTTTCGATGGAATTAGAAATAAATTCGGAATAATTTCCATCGTTTGGTGAAATTGTACCAGACCATTGATAGTAATTGCACTGATCTGGATAAAAGAACGGACTACCAAATTCTTTGCAATTAATTGGTTTTTTTTCATAATCTAGAAGGCCAAACCTTTTGAGGAAATAATTAAAGTTTGAATCTATAGAAAGTGTGGCCGAGGTTGCTATAACAGATTTTGCAGGATCAAAAATATTACTTTTAAGCAAAGGACCTATATCAATAGGTACAGAATTTAAACTTAGTTCAATGTTTTTTCTATTAAACGTACCAGCTTCCCAATAAGCATAGTCGTCCATATGTTTTTCTGTTATACCTATCAATGAATTATTAATTTCTTGCAAAGATTTACTGATTCGTTCAATTTTAAAAGAATTTTCAATTTCTGTAAAATCAATGCGAGAGTCAGTAACAAAGGTTTTTAAATCTTTAATTTTATTTAGACTAAGATTTATTGAATCTTTCAAAGATTGTAATTCTGTGTCAGCATTCTTTAAATGTTCATTGATATTATTAATTCTAAATACTTGATTGTAACGTTTATCAACGGAATATTTGTTTTGTTCCAATTTTACCAATTTATTGAAAAAATAATCACTTCTATCAATAATATCCTGAATAGAATTAATTAAAAGATTAATGCTATTAGAGACCTCTGGAGAATTTTTAGATAGTGAAATAATATTTTTACTATTTCTATTATTAAATGTTGAATTACAAAAAGGAGAAAGTTTGTCATGAATAATTTGATTGTTTAATGTTATTCTATAATGATTATAACCTGATTGCATAATGTTATGAGCTTCGTCAAGGATTATATAATTTAAAGATGGTAAAATATTTTGTTCGTCTAATTCATACAATAAAAGAGAATGATTTACCACAATTAGGTCGGCCTTCTGCGTAGCGGTTCTAAGTGGTCCAAGATAACACCCTGATGTTGAATTACATATTTTACTAGTACAAAAGCCTGGTTCATTTTGAATCATTTCTTTTATTCTTAATGATCTTCTTTTTAAAAACCCAGGGCATTCTTCAAAGTCGCCTGATCTCGTCCATTGAAGCCATACAATAATTACAATAATGGATTGTATATCATAATCAGATAAAGTTATATCTGAACTTTCAATAATTTTATTGACTCGAGTTCGGCAAATATAATTTTTGTGACCTTTAATTATAGTCGCAGAAAAGTTTGTATTTAATGCTGACGATAATTTTGGGATTTCATGTTGAAATAACTGATCCTGGAGGGTTTTAGTATTACATGACAGGATAACATGCTCATTGTTTTCTAGAAAACATTTTTCTAAGGCAACTAAAAGATAAGCAAGGGTTTTTCCAAGGCCTGTTCCGGCCTCAATTATGCCAATTTGACCTTCAGAAAATATATTTCTAATAAATTCCGCATATTGTATTTGGCTTTCTCTCTTTTCATAATTTTCCTTATTTAAACTTGTATTAAGTAGACCATTATCAGAAAAAAATTTTGAAGGAGAAAATTCTGGGCTAGAATTGGACCCATTAGATATAAATATAGGGGAGGGAAATTCTTTATCAATGTTACTATCAATTAAATTATTACTGTCATTACCAAGAATATTTTGCTGTCTGAAAATATTTTTAAATAAATTTATATTGTAAAAGTTTCGATCATTAGTTAGCAATAGAATTTTTTCTATAACTTCTTTTGGATAGGATGAAATTTCATAAACAAGATTTAAAAAAATCTGTCCTAAAATTTCTGTGTCATTAAGAGCACGATGTGCATTGTCACTGTTTATACCAAGATATTCACCAATGGTACTTAATTTATGATTAGGAAGAAAAAAAAAGAATGCTTGAGATAATGGAACAGTATCAAATCCAATATTTTGTACATTCTGAGAAAATTCACGGTTACTTAATACATTAAGAAAAGCTATATCAAAAGGAAGATTATGCGCCACAATAGGGTGGTTTTTTATAAAGTCAAAAATTTTAGATGATATTTCTCTATCTTTTGGTGCATTTTTAACCATTTCATCAGATATACCTGTGATTCTGGTAATTTCAAAAGGGATTGGTATTTCGGGATTTACAAGAGTTTGTAATTTATCAATTGGTTTACCACAATGGAATTTTATAGCGGCGAATTCTGTTATTTTATCCTTTTTTGGATCTAGGCCGGTGGTTTCAAAATCAAAAGCAATAAAAGTTTCTAATCCTAGATTTTTTAATAATTCTTCTTTTTCCATTAAAAACCAGCAAATACCTTCATAACATCCATAATGAGTGCCGGTTTTTTGAAAACAGCTTTTTGAAAAAGTTTTGAAATCGTTCGTTCATTTGGGTTTATTTTTTCTATTGATTTGGCAATAACATCTAAATCATTATCAGTGAGATTATTTATTACATTTCTTATTTTGTAAAATCTTTCATGGTTTCTACCTCCTATTTTATACCATTCTTTTTCATATTCTGATAGAAACCGTTCTGATGTATCACCAGCCTTTATAGCTTTTACTGCCATTTTTCCAGCTAACATACCACCACGCATACCCGGTATAATTCCACCTCCAGTAACTGGATTAACCATATGTGCTGAGTCACCAGCTAGCATCAGGCCATCTGCAATGAATTTTTTCATAGTTTTTGAACAAGGAACTCCTCCCATTGTTGAACTTAAAACTGAGCCATCTGGAAAGGTTTTTTCTAGGAAAGAATCTAAGTATCGTTGAGCTGAACGATATCTACTATGAATCCCTGAAACACCTAAACCTATATTTGCAGAATTTGGACCTTTTGGAAAAATCCATAGATAACCACCTGGAGCTAATTCTCTAGACAAATAAAAATCAAATCGATTTTCATCTAATTTTATGCCAGATATAGTTTTTTGAATTGCTGATTCCATATCTTTCATTTTAACTACTGTATTTAAACCAGCCCATCTTCCAATTCTGCTTTCAACACCATCTGCGGCAATTACGATTTTAGATTTAAGTTGAAAAGGTTCATCAGAGAATTTTCCTTTAACACCTGCTACTTTATCATTATTAAACAACAAACCATTTACATAGGCCTTGCAAATAATTCTTGCTCCTTCATTAGAAGCATATTGAGCCAGATCATAATCAAAAACTCTACGATCAAGAATATAACCTTTTTTTGATAAATCCATATCAATTATATGATTATTTGGTGATATAAGGCGCATTTTAGTTATTTCTGATTTTATCCATCTTGGATCTGGATTCAGGAAAATTCTAAGACCTTCATCACTTACAGCTTCACCACACCGTACGGGTACACCAATATCTCTATCTTTTTCTAAAAGTAAAACTTTTAACCCTCCGCTTGCTGCATATCGAGCAGCGGTAGTGCCAGCTGGGCCACCACCTACAACAATAACATCAAATTTCTCATTATTCAACATAATCAAAAACTTCAATAGGACAAATATAAAGGCATAACTTGCAATCAATACACACATCATCATCTATAGAAATATTAGATTCTTCTAATTCAATGCAATCAACGGGACAAACACCAACACAACAGCCACAATAATCACATTTATTAGGTTTTATTTCAATCATTTATGACTTTAAGAGTTGGAAATACTATTCCAAACCTAAAATAATTATACAATCTTATAATTGATGAAGTAATAAAAAGACCAAGTAGTAACCAAGGAAGTTTAACACCGATAAAAATTGATAAAATAAAAAGAGGATATCTAAATGCTCGAAGAATATGTTCAGCTTTTGGTACGATTAATGAAACTAGAAAAAATGGTGTAATAATTACACCTGCTGTACTAATTACTGGATCATTAATGAAATACCCTATAGCTGTAGATAAAGTGAATAAAATAAAACTTATCAAGGTAATCTTATTTACGTTATTCAAATAATCATTATAATCAATTTTTTCAGCTTTAATAGCTAATGGATAAAAAATAAAAACAGCACAAAAGCTAAGAACATAAGGTAAGGAAGAATAAATTCCATTTAGAAATGATCCGCCTCCTATTGTCCAGCCAGTCATGAAAAGTGATAATGAAGAAAAAGAACCAATAAATATTCTTAATGATATTTTATCTTGAAAAATTTGCTCATGATTTTTTAACAAAATCCGCCAAATTGAATAAAAGACCAATATCCAGGCTCCAGCTTGATATACTTGTGTAGACATTAAGGAATTGTTTTTATCAAGAAATATACTTGCAATAAAACATAATAAGCCTAGAATTAGCAGGAATAAAACAATACCATTAGAAAAGAACTCTTTATTTACAAGTGCTGCCGAAGATGAAATTAGAGTGATTCCAATAAATAAAAATAAAAAGTAAACATTGAAACTTTTATGCCAATAGAACTCAGGTGTTGTTAAACCATAGTACCTACTTAATCCAGCAGCTACAAATGTCCACACAATAAGAAACAGAATTGGTCGAATAAAGAATAACCTGTCACATGATTTAATTAAACCATTAATTTTTTTATATAAATTCGAATCAATTTTTATATAGCGTGTAATTAGCATTATTATATGAACTTTAAAAAGGAATCAAGCAAATGCATTTGGATTAAGTATAAGATAGATTAATAAGAATAATAGTGAAAATGGCGCTATAAATTTTATAAAAACGTTATATAACGATCCATAGGAAAAATTTTCATAACCATTTGTAATTTCTTGAATAATTTTATCCTTTCCCCATTTCCAACCAGTAAATAATGCAACACCAACCGATCCAATCATAAGAGAGTATTGCCCAAAAATAAGGTTCATAAAATCTAAAAATCCATAATTTCGGCCTTCAATGGAAATAAAATTAGATAAACCATCTAAAGCACCAAGACTTAATGCCGCTGGTATTCCAGCACAAAATGCACCAATGCCAGCAACTTTCACAGATTTTTTTCTGGACCACTTAAATTCATCAATAAAATAAGCAACTGGAACTTCCACTATTGAAATCATAGAAGTAAGAGCAGCAATACCAAGTAAAATAAAAAATCCACTTCCAAAAAGAGTTCCTAGAAACATCTCATTAAATATATTAGGGAGAACTACAAATATTAAACCTGCACCAATTGTTGGCTCAAGGCCAAAAGCAAATAGTGCAGGGAATATTGCTAAGCCGGCCATAAGAGCTATAATTGTATCAAGTGATGCAACCCAAGCAGCTGAAGAAATTAAATTTTCATTCTTGGAAAGATAGCTACCATATACAATCATAGTTCCCATTCCTAAACTTAAAGAAAAAAAAGCTTGACCAACAGCTGCTAACACACTTCTTCCAGTAATTGCGGACCAATCAGGTTTAAATAAGAATTGAAAACCTTCTTTTGAATCAGGTAATAAAACTGATCTAAGCACCAAAAGAAACAAAATAACTAATAGGACAGGCATTAAAATTTTTGACCATTTTTCAATACCCTTTTTAACACCACCAAAAAGGATAGCCATTGTTAAAGACATGAAAATTAGATGAAGAGAAATTGATGATAAAGGATTTGAAACAAATTCTGTAAATGAACTTGATATTTGTTCAGAAGTCATCGAAGAAAAAAATCCAGTAGCAGTTTTAAAAATATAAGCTAAAGTCCAGCCAGCAACTACACTGTAAAAAGATGCAATACCCCATCCTGTTAGTACTCCAAGAATTCCGAAATATTTCCACGCACTATGTGGGGAAATGGAATTATATGCGCCTACTGGATTTTTTTTTGTATTTCGACCCAAAGCTAATTCAGCAATCAAAACACTTAAACAAATAAAAATAACAGAAAAAAGATAAATAAAAATAAAGGCTGCCCCTCCATTTTGACCTGCAGTAGTAGGAAATCGCCATATATTTCCTAAACCTATTGCTGATCCAGCCCCAGCAAGAATAAAACCCATTTTAGATGCCCAAGTTTCTCTATTCACTATCTTTCCCTTTTTCATTAGTTGTATGATTAGAAATTTCTATATTCAAATCATTATATGTTGAAAGATGACTATCAACTAAAGCATCTACAAGATTATATATGTATACAAAAAAAGTATACCAGGCATACTTATTGCGATTATCACGATAATATTCTTTTGATTTTGAAAAAGAATAATTCCAATTAGTAAAAGAATTTTTATTTATTTGAAATTGATAAATCATCCATAGTTCACTTCCTAATATTAAAATAGCCTTGATTGGTTTTTCGTTGTATAGTTGGCCACCACCAGGAATTATTGAATATTTTACAGCTTGTTTTGGGCTTTTTACCTTTACTGAATCCTGTGACATAAGGAGTGAAATAAATGTTATACTTAACAATGCCATGCATTTCATCTACTACTACGAACGCCAAAGAGTAAAACCATTAGGGATAATTTCTACATCAAATTCTTTATTATCTCCTTCAATAATTTCACCATCTAAATGCATAGGTAAAGATTGATTGCTTGTAATTCTTACCTTCTTAGATCGGTTCAATGAAACTTCAGGAAAATTATTAATTTTTCCGTTTATTAATCTCGTGAAATGTCTAATAATTTTACCTGCTTTAATATCAGAAACATGGCAAATGTCAAAAAAGCCATCATGTAAATTAGCATCAGGAGCAAGACTTAAGCCTCCGCCAACAGACCAACCATTAGCAATACATGTTAAATAAGATAGATCGTTAATTACTATATCATCCATTTCAATTCTCATTTTTACTGATGACCATAGACGTAGTGTTTTAAAAACTGCCACAACATAAACCATTGTACCTCGAATTCTTTTTATTTTTCTACTTTGAATATTTGCAAAGGCATCAAAACCTATTCCTATGACATTTATAAAGTAACGTTCCTTATTAAAAAAACCGATATCACACAATACTGTTTTACCATTTAAAATTCCATCAATAGCTTCATTCATTTTCATTGGCAAATTAGCACTTCTAGCGAAATCATTTCCAGTACCTATAGGGACTATTGCCATTGGAGTATTTCCACCAACAAGACCATTCAGAACTTCGTTCATAGTGCCATCTCCACCAAAAACAGCAACTACATCAAAATCTTCCCTTCTTTTAAAGGCTATATTTTTCGCATGTCCTGATTTTGTCGTTTTAACAAGTTCGTAGTCTACTTTTTTGGCTTTTAGTAAAGTTTCTAATTTTGGAATCTTTTTAGCGGCTTTCCCACGTCCTGATGTAGGATTTACTATAAATAGAATTTTCATTGTTCTTTTTTAATCGCTATACAATCGATTTCTATGTCACTATCTAAAGGAAGATTGCAAACTTCTACAGAAGATCTTGCTGGAGGATCCTTGGGGAAAGTTTCTAAGAATACCTCGTTAAGCTCACTAAATCTAGATAGGTCTGTTAAATACACAGTAAACTTTAAAATATTAAACAATGAAGAATCTGATTCTAAAAGAATTGCTTCAATATTATTTAGTACTTGTCTTACTCTATCTTTAAATGTTCCATTAATAATTTTTCCAGACATTGGATTAATAGGAATTTGACCAGATGTAAAAATAAAATTTTCAAAAGATACAGCTTGGCTATAAGTACCCACAGCTTCAGGGGCATTTTCTGTAGAAATAATTTTTTTACCCATTATGCATATCTCCTTCAACAAGTTTTTTTATAATTATTGACATTTCAGAAAAAAGCTCATCAAAATCAATCTTTCCTTTTCCTCCAGCCGTAGCAAGATGAGGTTTACCTCCACCTCCGCCACCAATTTGATTGCCAATAATTTTTGCCAATTGATTTGCATTAAAAGATTTCTTTTTAATGTCATCTGTAACTACGCATACGATTACTGATCTATTTTCTATGACAGATGCTAATATGGCTATACCAGAGTCTAATGAATCTCGTATTTTATCTCCAGTTTCCTTTAATAGGTTTAAATCATTAATTTGAAAAAGACCAGTTACAAATTTATATTTTCCTATATTTCGAGAATTTTTTACTATTTTGGATATTTGAACATCATTGATGTTAACTTGTTTCTTTTTAATTTCTTTTTCCAGGTTTTTTCTTAATTCAAGAAGTGATTCAACTCTTGTCACTAATTCATCCTCATTAGAATTTAAAATCATCTTTAAATCATGAATGCTATTAAAACCTTTTAAAAGATAATTTATTGATTCAAATCCTGTAACACAAACAAGCCTCCTTATACCTGTAGCTAATGAAGACTCTTCTTTTATTTTGAAAAAACCTATTTCTCCCGTTCTTTTTACATGTGTACCACCACATAACTCTTTTGAAAAGTTGCTTACGTTAATTACTCGAACTTCATCACCATATTTTTCTTCAAAAATTGCTTCAGCGCCCTCCTTTTTTGCTTCATCATAACTTTTTTTAGAAATATTAATTTTAGAATTTGTTTGAATTTCTTTATTCACAATTCTTTCTATAGAGTTAAGCTCGTCAGAGGATATTTTTTCATAATGATTTATATCAAATCTCAAATAATTGGGACCCACTAAAGAACCGGCCTGTTGGATTTGATCGCCTAGAGTAATTTTTAATGCCTTGTGCAGTAAATGTGTAGCTGTATGATTTTTATTTATATTTAACCTTCGTTCTAAATCAATTGTTGCGGTTATATTAGCTGAAGTTATCTTACTACCTTTTTCAAATTTGCAAATGTGAATATGATGAAGTCCATTCTTTATGGTATCTATAACATTCAATACAAATTCTTTACCAATAATTTTTCCTGTATCACCTATTTGCCCTCCTTGTTCGGCATAAAAAGGGGTTTTATCTAAAATTATTGAAATTTTATTTTCGCTCTCATTGTAACTACTTATTGATGCAGATATTGATAATTCATTGTATCCAACAAATTCTGTTTTTTTAACCTTTTTTATATGTGTCCATATAATATTTTTATTTGGATCAAATTTTGCCTTGTCACGTGCTTTTTTCTTTTGTTTTTTCATTAAACTTCTAAATTGAAGTTCATCGACTTGGCAACCATTTTCCGAAGCCATTTGCACCGTTAAATCAAATGGAAACCCAAAAGTATCATAAAGTTTAAATGCATCCTTTCCAGAAATGATTTTTCCAGTTGTATTATTTAAAATGTTTTCAAATTGAATAATTCCACGATCTAAAGTTTCATTAAAATTTAATTCTTCAGATTCAATAACCTTTTTTATGTATTTAGATTTTTCATATATCTCCGGATAAATATCGCCCATAATTTTTACAACAGGATCAACCAAATCTTTTAGAAAAGGTTTTTTATATCCTAAACTTCTGCCATACCTAGCAGCTCTTCGCAAAATTCGTCTCACTACATACCCCCGACCATCATTTGTAGGAATCACACCATCTCCTATCGAGAATGTAAGCATTCTAATATGGTCAGCTATAGCTCTATGAGCTATAAGGTTTTTTTCATACTTTACACCTAATAATTTTTCCTGTTGGGAAATTATGGGAAGAAACAGGTCCGTGTCATAATTGCTTGTTTTTCTTTGTAAAACTGCAGCTATTCTTTCAAGACCAGCTCCAGTATCAATATGTTTTTTTGGCAAATCTTCAAGTTTCCCATTGCTTAAACGATTGTTTTCTATAAATACTAAATTCCATAATTCCCAATAGTCATCAGATACATTAACCCCTTTAGCTTGTTGATTAGAAATATTATTTCCAACATAATAATGTATTTCAGAACAAGGACCACAAGGACCTGTTTCTCCCATTTCCCAAAAATTTTCTTTTTTGCCAAAAAACAACAATCTATCTGCTGAGATATCTGTAAAATCTTTCCATATATTGTATGCTTCTATATCTTCTTTATATACTGTAACCCAAAGTCTCTTTTTATTTAATTTCCAAATATCTGTAAGTAATTCCCAAGCCCATTTAATTGCTTCCTTTTTATAATAATCACCAAACGACCAATTACCAAGCATCTCAAAGAATGTATGATGATAAGCATCTAATCCTACTTGTTCTAAATCATTATGCTTCCCACTTACACGAATACATTTTTGACTATTATAAACTCTGAAACTTTTAGGAGATTCATTACCTAAGAGTACACCTTTAAATTGGTTCATTCCAGCATTGTTAAAAAGTAATGTTGGATCATCTTTAGGAATTAAGGAAGCACTTCTAACAAAGGAATGGTCTTTGTTAGAAAAAAAGTCAAAAAATTGCTTTCTAATTTCAGTAGACTTCATAATCAGAATTTAATTTGTTACGAATCTATAACCATCAGATGTCATTATAAAAATATAATCAGAATTCAAATTTGATGAATTAACCATATTTCTTACATTATTTTAAATATCTATTCTTAATTGATTAGTAATAATATTTATATCATCCCAAGAAAAACCTTTTCTTAATAACATTCTATTTGCTCGATCAAAATCTTTTTTGCTAATCTTTTCTCTACTTTTGAACCCTTTTTTCTTTAATAGAGTGTTAATAAGACTATCTATTGGATATTGTTTATATGTTAAACCAATAGTTTTTTTAATAGTCTCATTATTTATTCCTTTAATATATAGTTCCTTTTGAAGAGCTTTCGGGCCTAAAAAGGAATTTTTAACCTTAAAATGAGCATATAGGTTTGCAAAATTTTCGTCATTGATAATTTGATCCTTTTCGAGTTGTAATACGACCTTATTTACTATCGTATTGCTCCAACCCTTTTGAATTAATTTATCTGTAATCTCTTTTTTACTTCTTGGACGGAAATTGAGCATATTAAGAGCTGAAAACTTTGCTTTACTAAAATTACTATTTTCATTAAAATTATCAGAATCATGAATAGTTTGTTCCCCAGACTTTTCTTCAGTCATTACTTAAAACTCACTATTGAAAAAACCAGAAGGAAATTCTCATAATAATAAATTGAATATTTTCTAATTAGATTGAGTTTTAGATATGTTAATTAGAATCATTTGATTGTGTTTTATTTTCTTCAATTTCATTAAGACCTAAAAAAGCTTTTACTTCATTTTCTATTTTAGCTCTTGTATCAGAATATTCCCGTAAATATGCTTTTGTATTTTCTCTTCCCTGTCCTATTCGTTCATTCCCATATGAGTACCAGGCTCCAGATTTTTCAACAATATTTGCTGTAACAGCAAGATCTAGCAAATCCCCTTCATATGAAATTCCTTCTCCATACATTATATCAAATTCTGTCTGTCTAAAAGGTGGGGCACATTTATTTTTAACAACTTTTGCCCTGACTCTATTACCAATATTTGAATCTCCTTCTTTAATTGCACCAATGCGACGTATATCAATTCTTACTGAAGTATAAAATTTTAAAGCTCTTCCACCAGGTGTAGTTTCAGGATTCCCAAACATAACACCAATTTTTTCTCTTATTTGATTTATAAATATGACAGCAGTTTTAGACTTAGACACTGATCCAGTTAACTTTCTCAAGGCTTGAGACATTAATCGGGCTTGGAGACCAACAAAACTATCACCCATCTCACCTTCTAATTCAACTCTTGGAACTAGAGCAGCTACCGAATCAACAATTACCAGGTCAACAGCACCGCTACGAACTAAAGTATCACAAATTTCTAATGCCTGTTCGCCAGTATCTGGTTGAGATACTAAAAGATCAGTAATATCGACTCCTAATTTTTCAGCATATGATGGATCCATAGCATGTTCAGCATCAATAAAAACACCATAACCTCCTAATTTTTGTGTTTCAGCTAAAATATGTAAGGCCAAGGTTGTTTTTCCAGAAGCCTCAGGACCATATATTTCTGTTATCCTTCCCCTTGGTACACCACCTATACCTAAAGCTGAATCTAGAGATATAGCTCCAGTTGGAATTCCTTCTACGCCAACTATTAAATTGTCATCACCTAATCTCATAATAGAACCTTTGCCAAATTGCTTGTCAATTTGACCAAGCGCTAAATCAAGAGCTTTGGTTTTATTGTTGGATTGCTTTTTTGTCATTAAAATGCTCCTTTTCCATATTCATTAATATCATTAAAATTTTTATTGTTGACAAGAAACCCAAAGATACGATCCATAGTTTATAATATACGAAAGTTCTATTTGTTTTTAATTATTGAATAGCTAATTATTCGAAAAGTAGTGTGTACCAAGAAGAGAATAAATAGGTCCACTTCCTATTATTTCAGTCCTAAATAATGAAATCTTTTGCACTTTAAATTTTACTGGATTATAACTGGCATTTAAAAATGATGTTAAATCTGGAGTAGTTGTTTGGGGATATCTAATTCTACCGAGTGTAATATGGGGAATAAAATTATTGAAATTATCACTAGGATAACCATTTTGCGATAAAATTTTGTTTATATAAGATTCTAGATCACTTAATTTTGAAAGATTGCCATTAATTCCTAACCAAATTATCCGAGGTCTTTGAATCTTCGGAAAAATTCCTGTTCCTTTAATCTCTAAAGAAAACTCTCTGAAATCTTTTACAATATTTTCTAGAATATCATTTATTTTTTTGACTTCGCTATTAACTGTTGGTCCAATATATCGCAATGTTAGATGAATATTTTCTATATTAACCCAATTAACATTGTCTGTTTTTCTAAAGTTTTCTGATTTCAATCTTTTGATTTTTTCTTTTATTTTATTTCCAACATCTATAGAGATAAATGTCTTTATCAATTTTTCTCCCATTGTTTTTTTAAAGAATTATATCTATGAATTTTATCATAATTTATTTTACTACTTTAAAATTAGGCGAGTTGTTACCATAAAAATACAATTAGACTTATATAAAACTGGCATTTTAAGTAATGTTTTCTTCAAAAGAATCTATACTAAATTAATCCAGTTAATCTTAGCCTAATAATATTTAGAGCTTTTTGTGCTGATAATTCTTTATTAAATCTTCTATCATTAAAAAATGTTGATGAGTTAAAATATGGTTTAATACCATCATCAAGAGCAAAACAGGTAAAACCAATAGGTTTAGTATCTGTTCCACCTCCAGGTCCAGCAATACCAGTAATAGATAATCCCAAATCTGTATTGAAGATTTTCCTAACTCCTTTTGCCATTTGGCATGCTGTCTCAACACTTACTGCTCCAAATTTATTTATTGTCTCAACATCAACGCCTAGGATTTTTATTTTAGATTCATCAGAATAGCAAACTACACCGCCTTTAAAATAGTTTGAAGAACTAGGAATATTTGTAATCCTATCGCCCAAAAGTCCTCCAGTACAAGATTCAGCTATAGACAATGACATTCCTTGTTTCTGTAAAATTTCTCCTATAGATTGTTCTAATGTAACCCAATCTTCAGCATATATAAATTTACCCACCACTTTATATATTTCTTTTGCTAGGATGGATATGGCACTCTTATCATTTGATGTTAATCTGATATCAACACCACTAAATCCAGGTAAAAACCCTATTGAAACATTAGAATCAATAATTATATCTCCAAGCAATTCATGTAATACTGATTCCATTATTCCAGTTGTTCTAATATTAGATACAAAAAGTTCTTCTGGAACTAATCGTTTTAATTCAGGAAGTATATAATCTTCCATCATTGTCTTCATCTCAGTTGGTACCCCTGGAAGTAGAAAAAACCAAGTATCATCAATAATACAAGAAACTCCTCTAGCAGATCCTTTAGGATTTGATATAACATTACCCTTTTTAGGAACTAAAGCCTGATTTTTATTAACTTCAGGCATAGAAATACCCCTATTTTTAAAACGAAATTTTAAATCTTCAAGATATTGTTCATCAATTTCTACCTCTGTATTAACAAAATCGCAATAGGCATCAAGAGTGACATCGTCACTAGTAGGACCTAAACCTCCAGTGCAAATTACTACATTTGCTTTTTCAACTGATAAAGACATGGCATTAATGATTTCTTCTTTTTCATCTGGAACTGTTGTTCTCCATGTTGGCAAAATCCCTATGTCAATTAATTTCCTTCCAATCCAAGCACCATTTGAATCAACCGTATAGCCACCTAGTAATTCATTCCCAATAGTTATGATTGAACTTTTCATGTAATACTTATTATTGCTTTTGTTATAACACCTGAATATAATCCGGCTATTAAATCATCGGACATAATACCTAGACCTCCCTCTAATTTTTCAAATCTATTAACAGGATAAATTTTAAATATATCGAATAGTCTAAATATTATGAATGCGGTTAATAACCAGATTGCATTTTTAGGTACAAAAAGCAATGCTACCCACATCCCAACACATTCATCAATAATTATATAAGAAGGATCTTTAACGTTATTTTTTCTCTCAATAAAGCCAGTTGAAAAAACACCAATTGTAAAGATTAACAATAAAATAAAAATTAGATTAAGAGTTTTTATATCTGGTAAATAGATCCAACCAAGAATAGCTACAAGACTTCCCATGGTTCCTGGTGCAAATGGAAAATATCCTAAACGAAAACAAGTTGAAAACAAATCTGCACCAAAAAAAATAATTGTTTTCACATATTACGCTTTGAATTACCTATAAACAAACGAATGGCATATCTATTGACATATAGATAATTTATCCCAGTGTAAACTGTAAATATTGTGGTTAATAATACACAATGCCAAATTAGATTAAATCTATCAATAAATTCTATATAAATTGAATTGTTGAAATCTGGAAAGTTTTTAAAAGTTAAATAAATTAAAATTATAACTATTGAAATAAGTTGAATTCCTGTTTTTGCCTTTGCTACTTTACTTGTTACTAAACTTATTCCTTGATTGATAAAGACCATCCTCAAGCCAGTAACAAATAAATCCCTAAAAATAATCAAGATGACCATCCAAAAAGGTATTTTCCCCAATAGGGCAAAAGAAAGGAATGAAGAAACAACAAGAATTTTATCAGCTAATGGATCTAAAAATTCACCAGTTTTTGAGACAAGATCCTTTTTTCTTGCAATATGCCCATCAAAAGCATCTGTAATAGCTGCAATTATAAAAATTATTAGAGCAAAAAGTTTTGACCATGGAGATTCATAAAATAAACAAAGTATGAAAAGAGGAGTTAATAAAATCCTGCCAATAGTAAGTACATTAGGAAGCATTATATTTCTCTCCGACCTTCAAGTGCACTCACAAGTGTTGCTTCATCTGTATACTCTAAATCACCTCCCACAGGTATTCCACTAGCTAATCTAGTAACTTTTACATCTTTTTCTTTTAATACTTTTGCTAAATACAATGCGGTGGTTTCACCTTCAGAACTTGGATTTGTCGCAAGTATAATTTCCTCTGTTCCAGTAATTTTATCGAGAAGAGTAGAAATATGAAGTTTTTCTGGTCCAATTCCATCTAAAGGGGATAAAACCCCTCCTAAAACATGATATTTACCATTATAATGTTTAGTTTTTTCAAAAGCTACCAGATCAGTTGTATCCTCAACTACACATATTAACATATTATTTCTATTCACATCTGAACAGATGGAACAGGGTATAATTTCAGAAATATTATGACATGTTGGGCATTCATGTATTTGTGCTTTTACGTCACTAATTGCTTGAGAAAGTTCTTCTGCCCATAGATTTTTTGACTTTAATAAAAAGAAAGCCATTCTCTCTGCAGTTTTTTTACCAATTCCTGGGAACTCAGATAAGCCCAATACAAGTCTGTTAAATGATTCAGGTAAACCGTTCACTAAGAATCACTTTGTAAATTCAAATTACCTAATTCACTCATCATGCTACCAGATACTGAAGACATTTTTTTCTGCGATGCTTTATTAGCCTTTTTCACACCTTGATTAACAGCTGCTACAACAAGGTCTTCAATCATCTCTATATCATCATCCAACAAATCAGGATCAATTTTTAAGGATAATAATTCATATTTACCATTAATTTTTGCTTCAACCATACCACCTCCAGCCTGACCGATTAAAACTAATTTTTCAAGTTCAGCTTGAGTTTCCTCAATCTTTTTCTGTACATTTTTCGCTTGTTTTAAAATATTTTGAAAATTTCCTTTACCAAACATTTTCTCTCCTATTTATCTTTAAATTTTAATTCTCCACCAAATACTTCTAGCATTTTTTCTGTCACTAAATTTTTTTCCTTATTATCCTCTGATAAATTTTTTTCACTTATTACGAAATCAACCCTTAATTCCTTGTTTAAAATATTTTTTAAACTTTTTTCAATTTTTCTTGAATTCTTCTTTAAAACTTCAATTTGAAATTTATTACTTTTTGAAAAAGCTATAATAATTTTAGATCCAACAACTTCTATTGGTTTACCACTAGATAAAAAAGTTCCAATAGAAGCTCCACTTTCAGATACTTTTGAAAGTAGCGATTTCCAATTTTTAGAGACTTCTTCTAACAATTCAATTGAGTCAGCTGATGATTCAATTTTAGCTTCAGGATTTATTTTTTTAGTTTTCTTCTTTAGATTATCAGTGTTTTTGTAATTAACACTAGAAGTATTTAATTCTTCATCAGAAACTAATAAATCGTTTCCATCCTTTTTTTTCAGTTTTTGACTTTCCTCATTATTATTAACCAAGTTTTCTATTACAATTTCTTTTTTATCGATAATATTTTCAGTTTTCTTTAAATCGATTGAAGTATTTGATGTAATATTTGTTGTAGATAGTTTTTTAATTAAGTCTTCAATGATTATTGACGAGTCCATCTCTAATAATTTTAACATCATTACTTCTACATATACCTTAGTTTGTTCTATATGTTTTAGTTCAGATTCCATTTTACTCGAAATATCTAGAATTCGAATGATATCTCGAGAGTTCCATTTTGTGCAATTTTCCTTGTATTGAGATTTTAAATCTGATGTCATATCTAAAATTTCTTCTCCTTCATCAATAGTAGAAATTAATAGGTTTAGTAAATGACTATTAAAACCTCTAATAAAATCACTCAAAGAATAACCGCTTACATAAATTTGATTTAGAATTTTTAATAAAGAATTTCTGTTTTTAGATAATAATGAATTAGAAACTTTAAAGAATATATCTACTGGTATGATTCTAAGCATTTCAATAGCATCCTTCATCGTGATATTATTCCCAGAAAATGCTAGAAGTTGATCTGTTAAACTTAAAGCATCTCTTAAACTCCCATCTGAATTATTTCCAATTAAAGTAAATACTTCATCCTCAATAGAAAAATTTTCTTTTTTTGCAATATTATTTAAACATTCATTAATAGTTTTTACAGAAATTCTATGAAAATCATATCTTTGACATCGGGAGATTATAGTTGGTAAAACCTTATTCGATTCCGTTGTAGCAAAAATAAATTTTACATGTGCTGGAGGTTCTTCAAGAGTTTTAAGTAATGCGTTAAAGGCTGCTTGAGTTAACATATGTACTTCATCAATTATGAAAATTTTATATCGTGAATTCATAGGTGAGTATTTTACAAGATCCCTCAAATTTCGTATTTCATCTATGCCTCGATTTGATGCACCATCAATTTCTATAACATCCATATTACGTGAAGATGATATTTCTTCACAATTGTTACATTCATTACAAGGGTTACCACTATTCCTTTCAATGCAATTTAATGCTTTTGCTAAAACACGAGCTGTTGTTGTCTTTCCAACACCTCTAGGACCACAAAATAAATAGGCATGTGCAATCCTATCTTTTTTAAATGAATTTAAAATTGTTTGTGTAACATGTTCTTGACCTAGAATGTCATGGAATGTTTCGGGTCTATATTTTCTTGCTAATACTAAGTAACTCATTTTTACCTTTGCGAGTTATAAAGGTATCTAATTTACTCGACCATTCAATGTAAGTTATTTCTACCAAAATGTGATAGAGTACTTTAAAACTAGTTAATTAAATTCTGTACTATTAAAAACAATTGATAAGTTAATTAGAATTAATAGTTGTAGTAAACATAAGTATAAAGAATTTTAACTTTAAGCATTGAATAAAAATAATACATATGAGTCAGCATGGAATGATGAAGATGCTGAATGGTATTCAAAAAATTGTGGAGAACATTTATCCACAATTTTATCAGTTCAATTGGCAAATTTAAAACCTTCTGATGTCGTATTAGATATTGGATGCGGAAGTGGTAATTCATGCCGAAAAGCTGCGGAATTTACAGTTACTGGCAAGGTAATTGGTATAGATCCAACTCCAGGAATGATTAGAATTGCGAAAAGGTTGTCAAAAAAAGAAATTTTACAAAACCGTATTAATTATTTTTATGGTTATGCCGAGGATATTCCATTTAGCAACAAGTCTGTTGATGTAGTATTAGCTATAAATTCCATTTTTCACTGGGGTAATATAAAAAAAGGTATTTTGGAAACATTTAGAGTTTTAAAAAGTAATAAATTTTTTTTTATTGCTGATCAATTAAAAAATGATAATACGATGAATGCTAAGGGGAAATTAGCTTACGCAGAGAATATGATATTATTATTGAAAAATTTAGGTTTTAATAAAAGTTCTTATAAAATATATAACATAAAGAATGATCAAATGATATTTTTTTCTTCAAAAAAGGTCGATTAAAAAAACTTATTTACTATTTTTCTTTTTTCTTCTAAAAAAACCTTTTTTTGCTGGTTTCTCTTCTTTTTTTGATTTTTTCTCAGATATAGTTTCTTTTACAGGCGAATCACCTTGGGCTTCTAATCGTTTTTCCCAATCACTCATTTCTTCTTCAGCAGCAGTTTTTGAAGGTTTTTTAGATTCTGATATATTTTCCTCACCTTTTTCGATAAGTTCTTTAAGTTTTTCATTTCTTTCTGCGGATTGTGATTTTAACATATCAAGTAATGTTGTTACCTCATCATTGAAATCAGCAACTGTTTTTTCTAGTCGCCTCATCAATTCTTCTAAAAATTCTTCTCCATACCCTGGCGCAATACCATCAGTTAATTGATTGATCTTAGCCATTAAAAATTCTTTTTGTGCGTCTACATTGACTTCTTGTTCTTCAACCATCAATTGCCCTCCAATAATTAGATATACTAAAAGAATATATATGTTTCAATTGTTTTTTACCAATTTTTAAGGAATTAAAGAAATTACTTTTTTTGGAGATGCAAGTACAGATACAGCTTCAAAAATTTCTCTACCTGTAAATAAACCTACACCAAGACCAAAAAATCTATTATACCAAATCATATCAATTCTAGGACGTTTTTGTATGTTCCAAATTTCAGCAAAGGTTAATCCTAAAGATGCTCCAATACCAAAAGCTAACATTTTTTTCCATAAAAGCCCATCATCTAATAATGGTTTATATGATATTGATTCCAAATCTTCTAATGAAAACTGCATTTTTTTTATTGGTGATTGAAAATCGATTGTATTTTTTGTGTAATTAAGAAATGTACCAGTAAATAACTTCCCATTTTTATGTTTAATTAAACAATAAGCTCCTAATGGAATATCATCCATGACATTATAATCTTGCAAAAAACTTAATAAATCCAATTGTTTTTGACGGTTTTCATTAGATATATATGGATGACTACCAGCTTTATATTTTAAACGTTGGAGTTGAAGCCACGAATATCTTCTCTTTTTAATTTTTCTTCTATTATTTTCAGAATAAATAATTTTTGCCATATAACGATTTTCAGATAACTTATAAAATTGTGCACTTTCAAAATTATTTATATCAGGAAACAATCCAATTAAGGAATTTTCTGCCGCATCAATAGATGAGCCCACTTTTATTGACAAAACAATAATATCCTTATTGTTTTCAGCAATAAGAAATTGGGATATAATAAAAGTATATATAAAATATTTATTTAGATTCAAGTAGCTTTATTATTTCACCATCTTCTGGGAACCGATCCAAAAGTTTTTTTGAAAAAATTAATTTACTTTCTAATGCAATTTCAAATACGCCACCGCCTGAAGGAATAAAGGTCAATTGTTTAATATCAGTACCATACTTCTCAAGAATTTCGCTTGCCAAACTGGAAGCCTTGGGGAGGTAATTTCACTGGTTACAATATTCGATGGATATTTTCATAATTTCTCCTATTTATAAAAAGAACACACCCAAAACACACCAAAAATAGCAAGAAGAATTGATAGTGCTATTAAAAACTTAGCAGCTTTATCAAAACCCTTCCTTCCAGAATCAAATTTTAATACAGTTTTTAAGTCATTATTCTTCATAAAATGTTAAAAATCAAATACTGTCTCAATTGTAGTCTGCTTAATTGGTTCAAGCCCAGTTCCTTTATCACGATAAAATTGCTTATAATTCCATACAACGCTTACTCCTTTAGCAACTTCATATCCTAGCCGATATCCTAAAACTGTATTTATTGTAGGGTTTTCAAAATCAAATGGATTTTCATCATTGTTTCTTTGGTAAAAAGCTTGGGCTACGCTGAGCTTAGGTATATTCTCAGTATTTACATTTATGTTTGTATTGAAACTTCTAAATTTGATGGTGTCAGCTACCATATTTGCATAAGAAGCTTTAAAATTAGCGATATTTAGCAAATCAAAACCAAGAGATCCATAATAACCTTTTGTATTTATTTTTGTTGTTGAATCAGCAAATACTAACATGTCTTTGGTAAAAACTTCGGTGCCAGCATCAGAATATATTGGTAAAATTCTATTAAGATCGTAGGCTTGATCAAAAAATTTCGGTAGAAAATAATCGTTCTTAATACGGTATTCGATACTAAAAGTAATAAACTTTAAAATACTTCCTCGCAAACCTGGTACCGTAAAACCAGTGCCAGAACGTTCAGTCCTAGAAAATTGTTCACTATCAACTAAAGGAAAATTTAAACGATTAAATTCAGAGTATACCAATAGACTAAAAGACTCACTATTTACAATTGGATATCCAATATCTAAAGTAAAACCATTTGCTATACTTTTATTTTTTTCTATACTAAATGGTGTAGGTTTTAAACTAAGAGAATCGTCTAATTGATCATATATATTATCTCCATCTGCATCTATATCCCATCTTGATGAATCAAGACCATAATGTGGGTCCGGGAGACCATCTCTATCTGTATCATTCCAGAGTTTTGTACTATCAGGGAAATCATCAAAAATATCTGGATAAGTATCATCATCAGTATCTTTTAAACCAGAAAACTGGTTCATGTCTGTAACATAACTAACACCTAACGTCAATGGAATATTCTCAGAAACAGTAAAAGTACCTCTAAGACCAAGAATTGTACCTCCTCTGACAAAATCTTTAATATTAGCTAAAAACAACTCAGAACCGAAACGATTTAAATTAAGACCAGTATTAAGACCTACACGCCTGACAGTTGGAAATTCCATCATATTGGAATATCCAGATAATAAACCACCGTACCCTAGTGTAATATTCTCAAGTGATCCAATTTTAAACCAAATTGGATCTGATTTTTCAGCCCATCTTATATAAAGAAACTTATCTAATAAATCTGTGGTTTCATCCCATTCGTCTTTTCTGATATTTCCATCATTGTCAACATACAGAACTAAATCCAACCCTATACCTAATTTACCAAGATTAATTTCGGGCCTTAGAGCTAACTGGTTAAATATTTTTCCATCAATTGTTGCGGAGCCTACTCCTAATCCCATTCCAAAGGGTTTTGGTAGATCTGGAGTAGTTTCATCAGTATCATTAGACTGGTTCAAGGTGTCTGATAGAATTTCATTAGTTTCTTCTTCTTCTTCAAATAAATTCTCAATTTCCATATTCTCATTATCCAAATTTTCTTCAGCTGGAATATCTTCTTGAACTGAAGAATCATCCGTTTCTTGGAAATCTTGATCTTCATTTTGAAGTTGAACATCTTCTGGTTCAGATTGAATTTCTTCTGTCGGTTCATTTTCAGGGTCAACTGGAATTTCTTCTGGATCCGCTGGTGTTGATAAAACTTGACCAGTTGCTGTTGACAATGTCATTTGACCAGGACCTAGAGTAACAGATTGA
>MDTE01068655.1_pt1 | contig 49004 bp, 47 predicted proteins | sample 811231 | NCBI WGS metagenome assembly MDTE01 (sample SAMN05326651, study PRJNA326480) | marine metagenome | isolation source: seawater | place: Indian Ocean: Red Sea | collected 2010 | reverse complement strand
TGCGTAACGTGAACAAAAGAAATACCGAGTTTCTTTTGCAATTGGCGTAATTCACTCCGCATCTCGTTTCTCAAAAACGGATCAAGTGCTGATAAAGGTTCGTCCAATAAAAGAACATCGGGCTTTGTTACTAAGGCACGAGCAAGCGCCACGCGTTGCTGCTGACCACCAGATAATTGAGATGGCATACGCTCAGCAAACGCATCCATATGAACAAGCTCCAAGAGCTCCATCGCTTCCGACGCACGATGGGCCTTTTTTAGGCCGCGCATCTTTAGACTAAAACTGACATTATCGAGGCAATTGAGATGCGGAAATAAGGCATAATTTTGGAACATCATTGCCGTTCCACGCCTTGCCGGTGGGGCGTCAGTTACATTACGGTTACTGATTAAAATATCACCTGCGCTTACCGACTCGTGCCCCGCGATAAGTCTCAGCGTAGTCGTCTTTCCGCAACCAGATGGCCCAAGAAGGCAGCAGTAAGTGTTGTTCGGAATTTTTAAACTCAGAGCATCAACAGCAACGTTTTGATCAAAAAGTTTAGAAACACCAATAAGTTCAATGTCACCACTCACTAAATTATCCATAAATAATTTTCCACATAAAGCGATCTTCCCTTTTTATCGGTCCACTACCAAACACACCTAAACCACAAGGAAAAACTCTGTAGACGCGGAGATGTCCGCAAATCACGTGCCACAAATTTTTTAGCATATGAAACAATTACTTATTTAAGAAACCAACCAAGGTTTAAAAAAATGCCCACCGATCCCATGCTGAACGACTAATTTTTAATCACACAGGTGCTTAAGCGCATATTTTTTGAACAATTGTTTCGACTTATTTTCTTATTTAACTAAATGCGTTCCGTTATTTCCATTGAACGCCTCTAACACATTTTCCAAATTTGTGATGATTGCCCTTTTCCCACCACCTTCAAGAAATCTTATAACCGCTTTCATTTTCGGTCCCATGCTGCCAGGCGGAAAGTGTCCATCAACATAAAGCTTCTGGAGCTCAGCGAGATCCATCTCATCAATCCATTGCTGTTTGGGCGTGCCAAAAAATAATGCAACTTTCGGAATCGCGGTCAGAAACATGATTGTTTCTATACCCAAAGAATTGGCAATAAGTGCTGATGTTAAATCTTTATCTATGACTGCTTGCACCCCCTTTCTTGTACCATCCAGCTTTCGTACGACTGGTATTCCTCCTTCACCACAAGCAATAACCACGTGGTTTTGTTTTGCTAATGATGCAATTAACGGAAGGTCACAAATATTTTTTGGATCCGGTGATGGTACAACATGCCGCCAACCTCGATCGGCATCTTTCCTCATTGTCCAACCCAATTTTTGCTCAATTTTTGATGCTTGTAGTTGAGTATAATGCTGGCCAATAAATTTCTCTGGCTTAATAAATGCTGGGTCATCTGCATTGACTTCTACTTTATTTACTAAACATGCAACCTGACGGTTAATCCCTTTAAATTGAAGAATATTTTCAATTTCTTGTGCCAATATATACGCAATTCCGCCTTGACTATGCGCAACGCAGACATCTAAAGGCATTGGCGCGATAGTGTCACGGGTCAACTCTTGACGCATGAGTATCTTGCCCACAACGGGACCATTACCGTGGGTGAGTATTAGTTCATTTTTACGTGATAATAGCGGTAATAGAGCCTCTGCAGTTTTCGCCGCAATGATCTCTTGTTCAGACGATGTACCGGCTATGTTTTCTGGATGCGTTGCATTACCACCAATTGCAACTAGCAAACGTTCAGGGTGACATTGATTCAAAACTTTCTCACCTCTGATTATAATAAAAACTAAATACTTTTGCGTTATTTTACCGCAATTTTTATACCAATTTTTATTACAGAAACTATCATCGTACCCTCTCTAATAAAATTTAAAAGTTTTTTTTCAAATCAACAATAAAACATCTATAAAAAAGTTAATCATATTTTTAATATATATTAATATATTTAAATATATTTTTTATAAAAAATATTTTTACTTTATTTCTTTTACATAAACATAAAAGTAAATTCTAGCATGTGGATGGGAATGTGTTAGCTTTACCCTTCTTAGTTTCGCCTTTACCAAGCCATGTGGCAGATCTTTGTCAGAAAATAGGAAAACAAAGGGGTAATATAAGCGGTGAATGCAGCGAACTCTCTTGGTAGCCTGAGATCAATAACAGAAACACTACGTGATGGCGTATCCGGCAGGGCAGAAACCGTGTTAATCGGCCTTAATTGGACGATCGTTGTTGGCCCCATTGGTCTCGGGCTGTCTCACAGTCCGGTGAGAGGGACGAGCGGATGTTCAGGATTACCAATGCCTGGCAGTTACTCCGGTGAAAAACTCACGAAACTGGCAGAGCTAACACAATCAGAAAACGTCTTTGAAAAAGCAATTGGGCACGCTGCCCTAAATGCGCATCATAATCGTTTCGATAAAGAGGGACTGGATACCAACGGCCTCGATATGGTCGAGGACCATGGCGAAAAGACAGTCGTCATAGGACAATTTCCTGGTCTCTCAAAAAGATTACCAAATGCCGCTATAATTGACCGCAATCCCAGTAAGGGCTGCTATCCAGAGGAAGCGGCAGAAATATTACTGCCGAATGCCAAGCAAGTAATCATCACAGCCTCCACAATCTCTAATGGATCTATCGAGCCTCTTCTCAAATTGGCAAAGAACGCATTTGTAGTAATCGTTGGTCCGAGCGCGCCTTTATCCACCAAGCTTTTCGATTTCGGTGTCGACATCATTAGCGGCTTTGTAACTACGAATACAAAAGCCATAATCCATGCAATTATGGAGGGCGGTACGGTCGCTGCTATGCGACCACACGGCCGCTTTCTAACACTTATGTGCTAAAAACGCTTCGGCTTCCTCCAGATCTTCAGGCCGATTGGCATTAAAAAAGGGATCGATCGGCTCAATTGAAAACTCGACACCGGCAACCTTATAACGGGCAGTCCATTGATCAATCTTGCGAATGTCTTCGTCAATCAGCGCAGTCCGTAATTCTGCCATCAGTCGCAGTGGCCAAAGCCCCGCAACCGGATGCGTGCGTCCGTTTGAAACCGCGCATGCCAAATCCGCCTGACCTCCTTCTATTGCACTCATCATTCGAGAAACGAAATCAGTTGGTAAGAACGGCGCATCGGTCGGCACACTAACGACCCATTCGCATTCAGCGATCTGACCAGACGCCCAATCCAAGCCAGTCAAAATTCCGGCAAGTGGTCCGGCATACCCTTCAACAATATCGCCCAGGACTGGGAGGCCAAAAGCCGAGAACCTCGTCGGATCTCCATTCGCATTCAGTACAACATGTTCTACCTGCGGAGCGATCCGATCGATGACGTGAGCGAGTAGCGATTGACCGGCAACCTCACGCAGACATTTATCTCCACCTCCCATCCTCCGGGCCAAGCCTCCAGCCAAGAGAATAGCAACAATCGGAGACTTCATTTTAGCATACCAATAACATCAGGAGGTCTCTTCACCGCGGCCACCCTTGCGATGCAGTTGCTCCGGTTCATCATCGATTTGTGCGGGATTAAAATCGTAGACAATTCGTTCTTGACCTGACAGAGCAACAAAACGTTTACCGCGTGCACGCCCAATCAAAGTCAGGTTCGCCTGCTTTGCCAACTCGACCCCCCAAGCCGTAAAACCCGATCGAGAAATTAGGATCGGAATTTCCATTTGCACCGCTTTGATGACCATTTCTGAGGTCAATCTGCCGGTCGTGTAGAATGCTTTTCCTTTTGGCGAAATATTGTGCATCGCCATGTAACCCGCGATCTTATCGATCGCATTGTGTCGGCCAACGTCTTCCATGTAGATGATTGGCCGATCCTGTTCACATAACACGCAACCGTGTATCGCCCCAGCCTGCAGATATAAACTGGGCGTTGTATTTATTTTTTTTGTTAAACTGTAAAGCCATGAAGTTCTAATTTCCGCATCAGTCGGCAATAAGATGTCTTCGAATTTCTCCATAAGATCGCCAAAAACTGTTCCCTGAGCGCAACCTGAGGTGAGCGTTTTCTTCTTAAGCTTATCTTCGAAATCCGTTTCTGTCTGTGTACGCACAACAACGGTTTCAATATCATCCTCAAAATCTATTCCGATGATTTTTTCATTAGGATCGAGCATATTCTGATTAATCAGATAGCCAACGGCGAGATAGTCGGGATAGTCGCAAATCGTCATTATCGTGACAATTTCCTGCCGGTTCAAAAAGACGGTCAGCGGGCGTTCGACAACAACCGTCGTGTCTACCGCGTGACCGTTGTGGTCAATTCCCGAAACAGTCTCGGTCAAGCGAGGATCTTCTGGCTGAGGCTGCAAATCAAACTCCTTCATCACGCATTTATGCGCGTCTCATTGCAAACCAGCAATACCTTCATATCTCACGGTCTGGGAACCGTTTATCCCCTTTTGCAAAAAACCCGGTTCCAGGCAATGCAGATCCATCGAGGCGTTTAACTAAATTTGTTCATGGCACTTGCGTTTTATATGGTTCACCTACCATATATTGCAGCTAAGAAAAATTCACGGTGGGAAGGCTGAATGTCCAGCGATATACGCGAGCTGTTCGAGGAGAGCTGCTTTGCATAGCAATGGCAACACTGCGTCAGGCTCGACACAGACGTTAATAGACCCATTCGACCGGGCCGTTACTTACTTGCGTGTCTCAGTAACGGACCGATGCGATTTCCGTTGTGTCTATTGCATGTCGGAAGACATGACGTTTTTGCCTAAAGCTGATCTACTGTCTCTGGAAGAACTAGACCGCCTTTGTTCAGCATTCGTTGATAAAGGAGTTCGTAAACTCCGTATGACCGGCGGTGAACCCTTAGTGCGCCGAAATATTATGTGGCTTTTCGAGCGCCTCGGCCGACATTTGAAGTCAGGCGCATTAGATGAACTGACGCTTACGACGAATGGAAGCCAACTTGCAAAATATGCGAAACAACTCTCTGACTGCGGTGTCCGCCGGATAAATATTTCACTCGATACATTGAACCGAGAAAAATTTCTCGCCATTACTCGGTGGGGAAAATTTGATAAAGTTATGGAAGGTATCGAAGCAGCTTCCGCCGCAGGATTGAAGGTTAAGATAAATTGCGTTGCACTGAAGGGCGTCAACGATGACGAAATACACGATCTCGTGCGTTGGTGCGGGGACAGTGGACATGACCTTACTTTCATCGAAGTCATGCCGATGGGCGATGTCGGTGGTGAAATTAGACTGGACCAATACTGGCCTCTATCGATGGTCCGCGGCGAGTTGCAGAAAAAATGGACATTGAATGAAAGCGATCACGATTCTGGCGGGCCAGCACGTTATGCAGATTGTATTGAGACCGGTGGCCGCATCGGCTTCATAACTCCGATGACACATAATTTCTGCGAATCTTGTAATCGCGTGCGATTAACCTGCACCGGCACATTGTATATGTGCTTGGGGCAAGAGGATGCCGCAGACCTTCGCTCCCCTCTTCGCGCAAGCGAAGGCGATAGCTTGCTCGCAGACGCTATCGATGAAGCGATTGGTCGCAAGCCAAAAGGTCATGATTTCATAATCGACCGTCGTCACCAACGGCCTGGTGTCGGCAGGCACATGAGTGTCACCGGCGGCTAATTTTATTCAATTTATTACTGAAGCGGCACCCGAATCTTCCTCCTCGGCAGGTTTACCACGGGTAGGACCAGCCTGGTGATGGACCATTTTCCATTGTTTGTCCTCTCTCACGAAAGTATTTGTTGCTATTAAGAAGCCACCGTCCATCTCCTCGAAACAAATCACATTTGCAAAATCACCATAGATGGCAACTTCGGCTTCGCGGCATCGAATTTTCGGTGCACCGCCAGCAATGATCGAACGCCAACTCTCAAGCACGGCTTTTCGCCCGTGTAAGGCTTCCCAGCCCGGATGAATACACGTTACCGGCGCATTTAAGGCCCACAATGTATCCATGCCATCGGCATCCTCTCCGGTAAAACAAAGATAGAATGCATCATTCGCAAACAGTACCGCTTCGCGCTCTGACATTAGGCTAACCTCCGCTAGCGTATGTTTATTTGATGTGAAAATTCCTTACCATCACTGACGGTTAATTGTTCGAAACCCATCGATTTCAACAAATCCAAGAACGTCAGATGATTAGTCTTCATCTCTTCTCTCATTAAACGCGTTGTAGGCACTACCGCCTTTAACTGGGTCAATAAAGCGCGCGCTCGAAATATTGTATTATACGCATCGTCCCGTAATCCAACGATGATGAATTTTTGCTGCCGATTTCCTTTTGAATACACCGCAAATTGCGGCGGATACGAATGTTTTCTAATGATGCTTTGTGTAATGCTTGTTACAAAAGATACCCTGGCTTGTTTACTGGCTTCAGAAAGGGTTCTGGTCCGTGACCTATAGGCTTCCTTCGTTACCGGATTGGGATAATAATAGCCGGCATACTGATCGTTTGCTGATAATGGGAACGCAATTAAACAAATCGTCAAGACAAATAAAATAGACAAACGGCGATCCATAAAATTCTCCAAATTTAAGTGGGTTACTGGCGTGTTGAAGTTGCTCGGTTATACTGTCCCATAAACGGTGGGACATTCTCACGGGGTAAGGGTATGGATGACAAGCGAATTGCATTTTTAGCTTCGACTTCCGAAGAAGCACAGTCGGCATTCGCAGATTTGGTCAAGCGCTACAAGAATATCCCCGCGGACGAAGCGGATGCAATCGTTGCCTTAGGTGGCGATGGCTTCATGCTGAGGGTGATGCACGATTATAAAGATGCCAATAAACCTATTTACGGGATGAACCGTGGCAGCGTCGGTTTTATGATGAATGCATATACGCCAGATGATTTGCCTGCCCGCCTCGCGCGGGCGGAACCCGTTACTTTGAGGCCATTGGTGATGACCACTATAACTATGTCGGGTAAAAAAGAAGAAGCGATTGCTATTAATGACGTTTCTCTTTTTCGAGAAATCCAACAGGCAGCCAAAATCAAAATTACCGTGGATGATATAGTTCGTCTTGAGGAGTTGATTTGCGACGGTATTCTTCTCTGCACACCGGCCGGAAGTACCGCCTACAACTTATCCGCACACGGACCAATCGTGCCCATTGCCAGCGATGTATTATGCCTAACGCCGATTAGCGCCTTTCGGCCCCGAAGGTGGCGGGGAGCAATTTTGCCAAATAATGCTCGTGTGAAATTTGAAATACTTGAAGGTCAAAAACGTCCAGTCAGCGCTTGCGCCGATGCCTATGAAGTCCGCAACGTCGCTTCCGTCGAGGTATCTTTAGATACATCAACTAATCTTACCATGTTATTTGATCCGGAACACGATCTTGAAGAACGCATTCTGTCAGAACAATTTGCATCCTAACGAATATCAGACATCGGCCCAAAGTCTTCAAGAAATGTTCATAAATGCGTTCAACGCTTTTGCAAAACTAGTCTCTAAAGCGCCCCGGCACCTCAGCACGCTTACTTTATCTCCATCTACCAATTTAAGATCGCAAGCTTTCCGCCTAACCTGCTCTGCGACACACCATATTTCGAAAAGTGCAAAATAGACAAAAAAGCATTGCACTTATTCTGCTGCTTTAATCCGACATCGTTCCAGCACATAATCTCCTAAAACCTCGATCAATTTCGCCATATGTGATTTTAAAGTAGCGTAATACAGCGTTCGCTCGAACGTTTCTTCATTCATATAAAGCGAACGGTTGATCTCGATTTGAAGGCTGTTTCGTCCGCGGTCTGGACGCCCGTGCCGCCGCACAATTTCAACGCCTTTGTATGGATCGTTTATGCGCACACGATATCCAAAATTCTTTAGTGTCGATCCGGTGATATTTAAAAAATCACGCGAACAGGTTGTCCCGTCACGATCGCCAAGAACAAAATCGACATGACGCGAATTATTAAATTCGTTACCTCGCGGCAGGCCGGACGACGGCATGGAGTGACAATTTATATGCCAGGCCATTCCAAAAATATCGAAAGTCTCATCCATACAGAACTGCAAGACCTTGTGGTAGGGATGCCAGTAATTTGCAATTCGATCCTGCACTTCCGCAATTGATAGGCGCCGTCCATACATTGGGTAGTCGGGCGGACATACACGCCAAATCAACCCGTGACCAAGGCGCGCTTTTTCCGACGGTTTAACAGGGTCCGGCCACGGTTCGGCCAGCAAATCACGATCTAGATCCTGTACATTACGGTTTGGGTCGATAAAGCTACGAGGATACAAAGCGGAGACCAAAGGCGCACCAAACTGCGGCCCATCGGCGAACAGATCATCGACATACATATCCTCCGCCCGACGCAATATTGCAGTCGGCACCGTCGTATCAAAAGTATCTGGATAATCCGACCCGCTATGCGGTGAGTCCAAAACCAGTGGAATGCGTGTCCGTCCGGGCGAATCAAGTCGGTATACACCTGGGATAGTTTCGTTCATAAGCATCGCCTTAAACTTGGTCCGAGGGACAGTCCGTCAAAATCCCCACCGGATTCCGCGCCACTCTTGCTCATTCGCGGTGAAACGAAACCGAACGATAGACATGTCGCGATAGGCTCGTGATTTCAACACCCGACTAGCTGTCAGCCAAATTCGCAATTTTATCCATTGCCTTCAGACCGTGTCCCGTAAGCACAATAATAGTCAATTCCGTTTTATCAATTTCGCCAGTATGCAAAAGGTTTTTTAATACGGCGCCAGCGGTCGCAGCTGTTGGTTCAACGAAAAAACCTCTACGCGCGAATAACTCGAATGCCGCGGCTATTTCAGCCTCCGACGCCACCTCGACCCCACCACCAGACTCCTTGAAAGCAGCCATAACTTCCGCCACTCGCACGGGTTTCTCACTCGCGATACCATCGGCAATTGTCGCACCCACCTCAAAGGGTACAACCTCGCCGTCAGCCTTCCACGCAGCATAAAGCGCTGCGCAGTTTTTCGCCTGCGCCCCAAAAATTCGCGGCATCCGAGCTATTTCTCCCGATTTCATTAACTCCTTAAATCCGAGATGAAGGCCGATCACATTACTGCCGTAACCAAGCGGAACAATAACGTTATCCGGGACGGAAAAACCGCTTTGTTCCCAAATCTCGAATGCCAGGGTCTTGGTACCCTCGATAAAATACGGCTGCCAATTATGGCTCGCATAAAATGTCTCTCTGGACGCTGAAAAAGCAGCTTCGGCAACGGCTTGCCGAGTGCCCTCGATCGCTTCGATACGGGCACCCATCGCCGCGATTTGGGTTTTTTTGCCGTCAGGAGCACTTGCAGGCACCAAAATACGTGCCACAAGTTTAAAGGCCGCGGCATAAGCTGCATACGAAGCTCCGGCATTTCCCGAGCTATCTTCCAAAATTTCAGTAATACCTGACTGTTTTAGGTAGTTAAACAAAACCGTGGTTCCCCGGTCTTTGAAGGATCCAGTAGGCATCATATGTTCGCATTTTATAAGAACAGAACCGTCGCACCATGTTGAGGGTATAAGTGGCGTCCAACCTTCGCCCATGGTTTCAACAGCCTCACGCGGTAGACGGAGCGCATTGTGGTAACGCCAAAGCGTTCCAGATGAGGCATCAATATCACCACGTCTTAGTCCTTCACCCGGCGTCAAATTTACATATCCGCCGTCATCCGGTGCTCGCCAGATCGCAGTATTCACGGACCATTCGGCACCAGTTCGCGGGTTAACATATCGACATTTATCTAAAGCCATTTATTCAGAACCTCATCAGAATAGGCAGCAGAAATTCTAGATCGCCCTTTTATGTGTCCATGGAAAAAATCAAAGAAATTCAGCAAATAGTCAAAATTTTTAAAATCATAGCGTTATATCTTTGGAGATACCTAGCAATAGATACTCCTCTCACTTATCTTCTGTATTAGGCAACACTTCTAGGGGAATAGAGTGAGCGCATCCGGTTCATCCAGTATCGATTTAATCAAAAAGCTCATCAGCTTTGACACCACAAGTCGAAATTCCAATCTGGAACTGATACATTTTATCCGTGACTACCTAAAAGACTTGGGTATTGAGTCTCTTTTGGTGCCAGACGAGACGGGAACGAAAGCTAATCTTTATGCTACATTAGGTCCGATGGATAGAGCGGGTATTTTACTTTCTGGCCACACCGACGTCGTACCGATTGATGGGCAGGAGTGGGACAGCGACCCGTTTAAGGTGATTGAGAAGGATTTAAAACTGTTTGGCCGCGGCACATGCGACATGAAGAGTTTCGTTGCTATTTGTCTAGCCTACGCGCCAAAATTTCTTGAACGCGGATTAGAAACACCCATTCATCTTGCTTTCAGTCACGACGAAGAAGTCGGATGCGTCGGGGTCCGTTCATTGGTCACCAAATTAGCAAATGAAATTCGCCCGAAGCCAATGATGTGCATCGTCGGCGAGCCGACCTCTATGCAAGTCATCATCGGGCACAAGGGAAAGTTGAGTTACAAGTGTGTCGTGCGCGGCCTTGAGGCACATTCAAGCCTTGCGCCACAAGGCGTCAACGCAGTCGAGTATGCAGCGGAGCTGATCGCCTATCTCAAAGGCATGGCGCGCCAAATACAGAAAGACGGCCCGTTCGATGATGTTTATGACATAACCCACACGACGGTACATACCGGTACAGTTCATGGCGGCACAGCGCTCAACATTGTCCCAAAAGACTGCAGTTTTGAATTTGAGTTCCGTTGTATTGCCGGGCATGACGGGCACGAACTATTCGAAAAAGTAAAACGCCACGCCCACGAAGTTCTGGAACCTGAAATGAAGGCGATTGACCCATCAGCCGGCTTCAAGTTTGAGGAATTGAGCGCCATTGAGGGACTGGATATCGACCCCGGCGAGGAAGTTGTCACTCTGGCAAAAACACTAGCTGGACGAAATGATCATGCTAAGGTCGCTTTCGGCACGGAAGCCGGTTTGTTCCAACAAGATGCAGGCATTCCAACCGTGGTGTGCGGTCCGGGCGGCATCGACCAAGCGCATAAACCGAACGAGTTCGTTGCGCTCGAACAAATTGATAAGTGTCATGTTTTCTTCGATAAGCTAATGGATCACGTCTGTAAGTAGATGACATTCGACGTGTCTTCCATCCCCGCCGAAACCGCGCGGCGTTTTGACGTGGCAGTCGAGGACGGCGTGACTATCGCTGCATACGAGCTAAATGACCGGCCGATTGATGCCCCGATCCTTCTTTGGGGCCACGCCAATGGTTTCAGTGCGGGGAGTTATCTCCCTTTTCTTCAAATTTTGGCAGAGCACTTTCACGTATTTGCCTTCGACGTCCGTGGCCAAGGTGCCTCTTCTAGACCTCCCGAGCCACTGAGCAAAACTGTAGCGTTTGACCGCTTTGCACATGATATGGAAGGTGTTACTAACACAATTCAAAGAATGGCAATCAGCAAGCCGCTTTACTTCGCTGGTCATTCATTTTCTGCGGCAACTATGTACCACCTCGGTGGCAACTTTGGTTTTGCACCTTGGCGCGCCGTCACCACATTTGACGCGACGATGCGACCCTCTGATCACCAAGACGTCATGGCCTTCTATGCTAAAAGACCATCGATGTCGGCAGGCGCATTACGTCGGCGACGCTTCTTTGACACTCCTGAAGCTTATCTAGAAGCCATGTCGCGACCGCACGCCTTTGGCTTTTTCGCGTCCGAAATGCTTAGTGCGCATTGCCAGGCGACACTCCAACGACGGCGCGATAGAACTAATGGTTGGGAACTTAGCTGCCCGCCAGAGATCGAAGCCGCTACTTACGAAGCAGTTGGACGCACCACGGCACCCTACGATAGTCTTGCTAGATTTCCGGTCAAGGCTCATTTGGTTGGCGCTGACCCAGCAGCACCTGGCGGCAGTTGGATCGGCCAATTACACGAGGCATTCGCTCAAAAATTACCGAATGGTCGTTACACAAAACTGACCGGATGCGGGCACCTCATGCCCTTTCAGAAACCCAAGGCCTGCGCAGATATCGTAATTTCGATGCTTGATTAACTACCTCTTAAGCCGCTGTCTTAAACGCCTCGATTGAATGCGCACCGATAGTACAACGGATCATGATGCGTCGCTCTCCGACTGGGTAGTCCATTCTTCCAGAGTGAAACAAACCGCCTCGATTTTCCCACATGATGGTATCAGCGACCCGCCATTCGTGCTCCCAATGGCCACCGGTCGTGCCGGCTACATGAATAGCCTCAAACAGGGTCTCAAGAATGTCCTCACTTTCCGCCTCACTTATATCTAAAATCCGGACCGTCTGGAGCGGATTAGCATAGATAGCTGGCCGCCGGGTCGCCGGATGAATACAAATAATCGGGTGGAATACTGTGTCCCTGCTCTTCGCCTCCTTCGGCAATTTACCCGTCAGTGTCTGGGTCTGAGCATTTCTACGGTTCTTGCCGAGAGCGTATTCCCCGCATAATCCCTCGAGCCGCTTCTTGAGCGTTTCCGGCAGGCTCTCGTACGCCCGGTAACCGCTTGCAAAGCAGGTGTTGCCGCCTGAAAAAGGTACCTCCAACGCATGCACCGATGTAGCCACTGCGGGGACTTGTTCGTAAGAGGTGTCCGAATGCCAACCAAGTTTAAGGTCTTTGGTTACGCCGCGACTAGCACCCACCTCATCGAAGTTACCGTCTTCGTCGACGTTCCGATTATACACGATCTCCGGTATCTCTTGGTGCTGGAACGCCTTCTGAATATGAACGCGTAACTTGCCGAAGTGCCCAGAAAATTCAGCGAATTGCCTCGCTGAAAGGGGTTGGTTGCGAAAGATCAGGACGGCGTGCTCCACAAACGCCTTATTAATGGCTAACACCTCTTCCTCACTGAATGATTTTGCCAAATCAACGCCCTTAATTTCAGCTCCGATATCGCTGCCAGATGGAATTACTTCAACAGCCATGGTTTCCCTCTTTCCTTCATATTGGAAACACCAACAGAGTATCGATGCGCCGACTGTCAAACACCACAAGCCTTTCTGTAAACAAAAACTGTCCATCACGTTCCACGATGCGGTCCAGATAACGACCCGTGCTGAACAGATCCGTCTCGCCCTCACGCATAATCCGCGCCACGTGGTATGCGGTCTCAAACATTACGACACCTTTTTCATTGCCTATCAGAGACGGCAAAGAAACCACGTGGCGGTAACAGTGATCTTCAAAAATATTTGCCTGACGAAGCGCCATCACACGGTCCTCCATCATCGCCCGACTATCGCAGTCGATCACGCCCAGCGGCAGGTTGCGTTCATAATTCTCCGCTGAAATAATCTTGTAGCAGGCATCCTCTGTGAAGAATTCGGGCCATTCTTCATAACGACCCGCGTCAAGTGACGCCGCATAGCGTGACATCAAATCCTGCACCCGAAGTTGTAAATCGTAATCCATATATTCAAATACTCATATGCATTCGATACGCATTCCAGAAACCGCGAACAGAGGCTTCCGTAGTCCGGGTATTGTCAGAGGTATGATCGCGGCCACCCATCTCCATAAGCGATGCCTCATCACCTGCGGTTTGAATTGCGCGTTGCACAAACCCACCGACAGCTCCGTCTTCCATCGAGATATATCCAGCTGGCCCAATAAGGTTTGCTTGTTTAAGGCGCATCTTAGTTATCTTTTCGTCGTCATCCTGGAAGCCAAGAATGGCCCAGTTTAGCTCAGTCTGGCTTACACCCTTCGGTAATACTTGACGCACAGCGATAGAATTTTCGACCTGCTGCAAGATAAAGTTCGGAAAGACGGAAAGTATTTGAACGTTGATCCCATCGCCAAACTCGTCGAACGCTTCGAGCAACGAAGCGTCAGCCAGTTTGACGTCGTCCCGGCTCGCCCGCAATTTTGCATCATCGTATTCTGCATTTGCGTGGATAGTGCGGCGTTTGGAAAAACTCGCATGATTGCCACCATCCTCCGAAACAATCACGCCTCCTTCAGAGGTGAGCCGGTTTAGCTTGAAGGTCGCAAAGAACAGATGGAGCAGCCCTGCATGATAGGTGTCCTTCACATTCTCGACATAAAGTTTCCAGTTGTTTTTTAGAAATTGCGAATGATATCCTAAAATGCGAAGGGGCCGGTTTAAGACGCGCTTTAATCTGGCCACAATGTCCGCGCCCATATATTCCTCAAGTGAGGGAGCTTTCTCTGCAAAGGTTCCAAAAACTAAACCCGCCAGCTCCGTTACCCGCATCGGTCGCAAACGATGGTCGGAAAGTTGGAAATCTTCTGGCATACCACCAAGGCCTTTTACACCCTTCTGAAACGCAACACTCATCAGATGACCCTTTAATGTGTAAAGCCAATTGTGATAAACACAGGTTAGCTCCTTGGCATTACCCCGGTCGCCAAGACAGACTAGTGCGCCCTTGTGGACACAGCGGTTTTCGAAGGCATTCAAATCACCATCTTCGCTTCGCGTTACGATGACAGGGGTCTCCCCAGCATAGGTCGTCTTGTAATCGCCAACGTTCGGGACTTCGTCCGCCAAGCATAGGAACTGCCAAACTGGCCCTTGGAACAACCGAGACTGCTCAGCAGCCCTTACATCTTCATCCATGTAAAGCCGGAATGGCACCCGGTTGGTTACGCCTGCAGGCCAATCAAAATCGGAAATAGGCGGTTCTCTATTTGGAATCATGGTCTCAACCTCTCTCGCGCACACGAAACAACGGTAATCCGATTCTGGTTTTGGACAAACGACAGAATGTGGCGCCTAATACGACCCAACGTACCCATTTAAAAGCCAATGGAAAAAGGCCCTATCAAAGGGCCACTCTCTATTATACCAACTGATCTCCATAACCGAATAAGGCCGGTGTCCCACCGGTATGCCAGAATAAAACTCGGTGCCCAGCTAATTGTTCCGTCATAGTGAGTTGAATGAGCCCAGCCATCGACTTGCCAGTGTAAACTGGATCGAGATAGAGACCTTCACTCCGGGCAGCCCACTTGATAGCCTCATGTGCATAAGTATTCAATTGACCGTAGCCAGGGGCGAGAACGCCTTCATAAAGGCGAATTTCGGGTGGGTCGACAACTGGTGGTTCATCAAGTAGTTCCGCGAGGCCCATAAGTAGGTTTCGAATCCGTATCTCCTGGGAGAGGGCGTCGCGGCGCACGCAGACTCCGTAGACACCGGTGCGCGAACCCAAATAGCGAAGACCATATAATAGGCCGACTTGCGTTAGTGCGCTGCCCGATGCGATCACAATATCATCAAACGCATCAAGGTCACCAATCTGCTCAACCAACTCTAGCGCGGCCCGAACATAGCCAAGCGCGCCCACAGGTGGGGCATCGGCCGAAAGCGGTATAATATATGAGCGCCGGCCTTCATCATTCAATTTCGCTGCAATCTTGCGGAGGGCAACATCAGCTCCCACTTTCTTCCCTCCATTTGAATAGCTGTGCAAGGTCGCGCCTACGAGCTTGTCGAGAAGAACATTACCGCTCTCCCGATACAAGTCAGAGGTATCGGAAACACTTTCTTCAAGCTGAACGTGGCAGTCGAGGCCAAGCCGAGCAGCCATCGCTGCAGTCGCTCGTATAAAATTTGACTGAATTGCGCCGGTAATCAGCACGGTATCCGCGCCCTGGCGCTGTGCCACTCCAAAATAGTATTCGAGTTGACGCACCTTGTTGCCACCAAATCCAATACCGGTGCAATCGTCACGCTTCACCCAAAGTTCGAGCCCTAGTTCCTCACTAAGATTACTCATGCGCTCGAGCATTGTTGGCAAATGCGCCATCACCATGCGGGGATGACGGCCGAGTGCCCTTTCTAGTCTAGTGATGTCCACCGCAGCTATCCTCAAGTTTGAAGAGCTTCGCCGCAGTCTCACCAAAGATAGCTTTGGTATCCATTTCACTAAGTCCAGCCGCCTTCACGACATCCTTGGGCGTGTGGTCACCAATCGGAAAGGGATAGTCCGAACCAAGCATCACTTTATCGACCCCTGCCTTAGCGATAAGGAATTTCAGTGCGTCGGGGTCGAATACTACAGTGTCGAAGTAGATGTGGGAAAATCCCTCGACTGGATCGGCATACTGATCTGGATGAATTACAACATTGTGGTACAATCGTCCGAGCATCCAAGGCAGCGCGCCTCCCCCATGTGGCAATACCACCGACATTCCAGGATACCGTGTAAAATGCCCCGCATAAAGCATTCGGGCGACCGCAGTCGTTGTATCCAGGCCACGGCCAACCGCATTGATCATGTCGTAATCATTAAGCCGCATGTCACCACAACCGTACATTGGATGGATGAAGATGACTGCCTTCCGATCTGAAGCTGCCGCCCAAAATGGATCAAGCTGCGGCGCATCTAAGTTGCCGTGGTTCCCGTAAGGTTGCGTGCCGATCATCACGCCCGCAAGTCCCTCATCCATCAACTCTTCAAGAAGGCGCGCGGCCTTTTCCCCGTTCTGCAGTGGCACGGTGCCAAGCGCACGTAGGTTATCTTTTTCGTTGGTAGCCACTATAAGGTGCTCGTTTAAAAATCGGCTCCAAGCAAGCCCTTCATCAGCCGGCAGTTCGTAACCGAAACTATCGATCCATCCCCCATTGATTTGCACATCGATGCCCTGCTCTTGCATCCAGACCTGACGAGGTTCTGGATGGCGGAGTTTTGGGTTCAACGGTCGGGTCAGAGGCCCTCCCGCAAAGCCGAGCTTATAAGTGTCGCCTTCATGCATCAGGTCCACATTGGGGAACATAGACAGGTCTGCGACCAGGGCATCCAATATGCTCTGTGGTGCGTAATGGCTGTGAGTATCGACAATCATAACGTTCCTATCACGAGAACTTAGTATTCAAATACGCTATAAATATAGGTACGGAACGGACTTGGATAGATATTGATCGGCCGCTAAATAAATCGTTAAGAGACTAATCATAAGGGAGACTGGTCGTGACACTCGAAATCCTGCCGACAGGAGCTGCCGCCGGAGCCGAAATTAAGGGCGTCGACCTGCGCGTGCCGATCGGGGACGACCTCTTTAAAACTTTAGACCGCGCACTCGGCGAATACGGAGTGATCTACTTTCGAAACCAAGACCTCACGCCCGAGCATCAGATGACGTTGACACGCCGCCTCGGCAAACTCGACAATAATGTCTTTGGCGAAACCCACGGGCTCGATGGGTATCCTGGCATCGTAGTCATTTCAAACGTAGAGGAAGATGGGCGCGATATTGGCGTAAAAGGAGCTGGCAACAATTGGCACAGTGATATGTGCTACGATGCCAAACCACCACGCGGGACAATCCTCTATGCCCACGAAGTTCCAGAAAAGAATGGATTAACTTTGGGCGATACGTGCTTCGCGGCAACCAATAAAGCATACAATGACTTGCCCCGGGAGATGAAAATTTTTTTGCGTGGTAAACGCGCTATCTTCGATTTTTCCGCCCGCAACCGCCTCAACCCAATCACCCAGGAACAGATCGACCGCTTCCCATCCGTAACCCATCCTGTGGTCCGGACCCATCCCGTCACAAACGAAAAATGCCTATACATTATGCGGGATGATACCACTGGGATCGAAGGTATGGAGAAGGACGAAGCCGACTTGATGATCGCGGCGCTCGCTGATCATATCACACGACCAGAATTCATTTATCGTCACCGCTGGCAAGCTGGCGATCTGCTTATTTGGGATAACTGCACGGTGCAGCACCGCGCAATACAGGATTACGCCCTACCACACAGACGGCTGATGTACCGAACAACCTTTGCCGCTAATGGCGTTCCTGTATGAGTGACATTTATATCCACCACCGTATAGCCTGTCATCCTCTCCAGTGGTCGGCCACCGCGGAGGCGATAAAGAATGAAGCTTCGGCACGTATAGGCGACGCGGGCGGCGCACTTTATGGCATTTGGCGCAGCCAAATAGGTCTACCTCGTGATACCATAACTATAATTACTGTCTGGTCCGACACAGATTCGGCAATACGCATGAGCGATCTGCTGCACGATGGGATGGAAACGGTAGAAACAGTCGAGCTCGACTTGATGTCGCCAACGCTTCGCCCGTTGTCGGTCGAGCCACCCGTTCGCCAAGGCAACTTCGCGTTTCGCTGGTTCGAGATGCAACCTAACAATTTTAATGAATTTTTGGAACTCTGCGTAGCGGCTTGGCCTGAATTTGAGAATAGTTACGATTCACAGATTATAGGCCTCTGGCGGGTTGAGGGGAACGATGACGGTCCAATCCGAACCCTCTTAATGACACGGCGTCCGAACCTTGCCATGTGGGAACGCTCGAAAATTCCCGACAACGAAGTCGAACAAGCCATTCGAATTAAACTTAACCGCCGATATGATCTTTGCGATTGGACGAACGTCTATACCACTACTTTAATAACCGCTGAAGACGAACAAGACGAAACACGCTGGACGTAATTGCACATGGTTGTGCAAATACCCGCGTTAATTATTTTGATGCGCTAATTTCCGGAGAAATTCTCTTATGAAAGTTAAAGCAGCCGTCGTATTTGAGACCGCCAAACATCCTTTTACTGATACCCAACCGTTGAAAATTGAGGAAGTCGACCTCGATCCACCAGGTCAGGGCGAAGTTTTGGTTAAAGTGATGGCAGCAGGACTGTGTCATTCCGACCTGTCCGCTATCGAGGGCATACGGCCACGCAAGATGCCGTACGTACCTGGCCATGAAGCCGCCGGCATCGTTGAAGAAGTTGGAGAAGGGGTAACTAGAGTAAAACCGGGCGATCATGCAATCTTGTTCTTTGTACCAAACTGCGGCACCTGTCTATCCTGCGACCGTGGTGAACCCTACCTTTGCGACACTGCCTACGAGGCACGGAGCGACGGACATTTGATTACTGGTAATCATAAAATTCACCTTAATGGTGACGTGATCAATCACACTTCGGGCGTCTCTTGTTATTCCGAGTATATGGTATTAGCGGAGGGTTCAGTGATTCCAATTGAAAAAGACATACCGCTTGAGGACGCCGCCTTATTTGGTTGTGCCGTTATCACAGGCGTTGGGGCAGTAGTGAATACTGCCGCGGTAACGCCTGGAGCAACCGTTGCAGTACTTGGTCTTGGTGGTGTCGGATTAAATGCGATGATGGCCGCAACTCTATCTGGGGCTGAACAGGTAATCGCCATCGATGTGTTAGATGACAAACTCGCCTTTGCACGCCAACTTGGTGCCACAGACACGGTCAATGCCAGAGATCCAGATGCGGTAGATCAGGTTAAAGAGTTGACCAAAGGAGGTGTTGACTTCGCGGTTGAACTCGCCGGCGTGCCCAAGGCACTCGAAGCGGCGTATGCCATGTGCCGGCGAGGTGGAACCGTCGTTACGGCAGGATTACCCCGCCCAGAAGCCACACTCGATATACCAATCGCGCAGATGGTAAGTGATAATCGCACGATAAAAGGGTCATACATGGGAAGTTGTGTACCACGCCGCGATATTCCGCGCTTTCTGTCACTTTATCGCCAAGGCAAACTACCTGTGGACCGATTACGAAGCGGTTTCGTCGAATTCAACGGTTTGAACGCAGGGTTTGACCGCCTGGCCGCGGGCGACGCAGTCCGTCAAGTCCTTCGTCCACATGGCACAACCATAGCTTAAGGAGCGATTAATGGGCAAAAACTACTCTGATGACCAAGAGCTTCAAAATGCTGCCGATAAAGGTGTCTTCAACGCCGGCGCAGACTTCCAACGCCGCGAACGTAAAGACCTGGGTAGGGTCACCGAAGCGGCTCGAGACATCCCAATTTTCGCCCATACCGACGTTTTAGTTGTGGGTGGCGGACCCGCGGGTACCACCGCGGCAGTCGCCGCGGCGCGCCTCGGCGCAGACGTTATTCTTGCAGAACGGTATAATCATCTGGGTGGCCTCTCAACTGGCGGGCTTGTAATCTGGATCGACCGGATGACCGACTGGCAGGGCGATCTGGTAATCCGCGGCATGGGTGAAGAATTGCTCGATCGACTGCCAGACGACGCCATTTTCGGCCCTCAGAAGACGGACTGGGGTTCCCGCGATGAAACCCTCGCCCATCAGTGGTCCCGCCGCCATAGTGCTTTCCATGGAACCGTAACTTGGGCACCAATGATCGACCCAGAATGGTTAAAGCTTGAATCTCTAAAAATGATATTGGGCGCAAAAATTGAATTACTGCTGCATTCCTGGGTCTCAGCCCCCCTAGTTGAGGACGGCAAAGCCGTCGGAGCAATCCTTGAATCGAAGGAAGGTCGGGTCGCGGTACGAGCCAAGACTGTCGTCGACACAACGGGAGATGGCGATATGTTCGTGCGCGCAGGAGAACGTTTCGAGGGTGATATCGACAGCGACAACATCCATCACTGCGCCAACACCGCATCCCTTCTATCAGGCGTCGATGTAAAAAAGTGGTTCGCCTGGCAGGATCAGAACCCAGAACTCTACAAAGATTTCATGAGGCGCGGGCGCGAAGCGACACGGCACTTCATTTTACCCTTCGCAGGATGGCGGAACGATGTGGTTTGTTTCATGGGGCCACGTTTCTCAGGCTTCGACGTCCTAAAGATCGACGACCTGACGCACCTCGAAATTTTATCGCGGGAAAGCCTTGTTGAGTTACTAAACTTCTACCGCGAGCATGCTCCAGGCTTTGAGAATGCCTGGATAATGCTAACTGGACCGCAACTTGGCGCACGTCATAGCCGTCGTTTAAAGGGCTGGGGTCGGATGACCGGAGATGTAACCAAAACTGGCCACATACTTACCGACGAAATTGGTGTTAGCCCAAGCCTGGGCCCCAACATCCCCAATGTATCCGTCCCATATGGTGCTCTCGTACCAGATACAATCGATAATATGCTAGTTGCTGGTCGTCATATCTCAAGCGATGCGCAGACCCACACCTTCATGCGCGAAATACCGCAATGCTGGATGACCGGCCACGCAGCAGGTGTCGCCGCTGCGATCAGCGCGAATTCCGGCACTCGCCCCCGCGATCTGGCATTACCAGACATCCAATCAGCACTCATTAAACAAGGTGCCTTCGTCCGCACGGAACCGACAGTATGAACAAGCGTCCTAGTTTCGTCTTCATTATGACTGATCAGCATCGGGCCGACTGGCTGAGCTGTGCCGGGCATAATGTTGTTAAAACACCACATTTAGATGCTTTGGCGGCGAATGGTATTCGTTTCGAGAACTTTTACACAGCCTCACCAGTCTGCATGCCAAATCGGGCGTCCTTTATGATAGGGCGTTATCCGAGCGTGCATGGCTTACGTTATAATGGCTGCGCCCTACCAGCTTCAGCCAATACATTTGTCGATGTACTATCGGCAAGCGGTTATAAAACGGCGGCCATCGGCAAGAGCCACCTGCAACCCTTCTCCGACAATCCTCCAGATTGGGCCGAGGTCGCTGAAACCGGACCGATCGAAGACGCCTGGAAATTGGATAGTACCGACTACACTCAGGAAGAGCCGATGCACTACGAAGCCAACGGGCGCTTCAAAATCAAGCTTCCCTACTACGGCTTCCAATACATCGATATGGTAACGGGGCATGGCGATCGGTGCGGAGGCCACTACCAGCAGTGGTTCCGCCAGAACGTAACAAATTGGCAGGAATTGCAAGACCGCAATAACCAACTTCCACATCAGTACACCTGCCCACAAGCTTATCGCACACCGGTCCCCGAAGACCTTTATTCAACGGCATACATCCGCGATCGGTCCCTCCAATATCTAAAAAAAACAGCCACGTGCGACGAACCATTTTTCCTATTTATCTCGTTTCCAGACCCACATCACCCATTTAATCCGCCTGGCAAGTACTGGGATATGTATAAACCGGAGGACTTTGACCTGGCGGTGCCCTACGGCGCGCATAAGAACCCAACTCCACCCATGCAGTGGCTGTATAAGAATTGGAAGTCGGGCGGAGGACAAAAATCGCCACAAACCGCAATGATGATTGATGAACGCCAGCTGCAAGAGGCGATGGCATTGACCGCAGGCATGATTACCTGCATCGACGATGCCGTCGGCGATCTAATGGCGGCCCTTAAGGATTTAGATATTGCAGATAACACCGTGGTCGCTTTTAACGCGGATCACGGCGATTATCTAGGCGACTTCAACATGTTACTGAAAGGCTCACTTCCTTTCCGCAGCATCACACAAGTTCCCTTTATTTGGAGTGACCCTAACGGCCCATCCGGCACTACATCAAACCAACTCGTCTCCACTGTCGACCTGCCACTCTCTATCCTCGAGCGTGCTGGCGTTAAACCGTACTTCGGTACGCAAGGCAAAAGCTTACTACCTCATCTAAACGCGGGCTCGGCTCCCACCCACGAGGCCGTCCTCATTGAATACAATGACAGCATGCCAAGATTAGGCTTCGATAATGCGCCACGCGTCCGCACACTAGCGAGCAAGGAATGGCGCTACACGGTCTACGCAGATCAAAAGTGGGGCGAACTCTACCATCTGCAAACCGATAGGCGAGAGACCAATAACCTTTGGGACAACCCAAATTACAGCGCAACCCGTGCCCAATTTGCTGAGCGGATGACGAACCACCTTATACATCAAATGGACGAAAGCCCAAGATCTACGAGACGCGCTTAACCCGCTCCAATTATAACGTGAGAGCATCCAACCCAAAACCTTACTTCAAGGTAAAAAGTAATAGCAGATCTGCAATGTCCTGCGCTTGAATTTCTTTACGCCTGACGCAGAATTAAACTAATATTAAATTTCAGTTATTTGCCGATGGCCGGCAACGAAAGGATCGAGATGAAAGTAGGTACCGATATAAGCGTCCTAGCGGAAGAAGGTCGCTCGGATGCAGCTGTATTGGCGGATCATCTAAAACTCGCTGACCTGGCGGAGCCGTTGGGCTTCGACTCTCTCTTTGGGCTCGAACATCATTTCACCGGCTATTCGATGTCACCACACCCACTGCAACTTTTGAGCTATTACGCGGGTAAGACAAAGCGGATTACGCTTGGAACCTGCGTCATCGTTCTGCCGTGGCATGACCCCATCCGGGTGGCAGAACAAATCGCCTACCTAGACTTGCTTAGCGGTGGCCGTTGCATGTTTGGCTTTGGCCGAGGTGCAGCGAGCGTCGAATATGAAGGCTTTCGGGTGCCAATGGACGAAGCCCGCCCTCGGTTCGCAGAAGCTGCGCAACTGGTTACCAAAGCGCTCAAAGAAGAAGTTTTTGAATGGGATGGGGAGTTTTTTAAAATTCCACGCATGTCGATCCGTCCCCGTCCGATGTCAAATCCGGAACGCCGTTTCTATGCATCATCCGTCAGCCCGGAATCGGCCGAGATCATGGCTAAAATGGGCTTCGGCATGATGGTCATCATGCAAAACGAATGGGTAAAAGCTGCTGCTGATATTCAAAACTACAACGATATCACGATGGGCGTGGGCCATACGCCGCGTCCACCAGTCATACTAACCAATGTCTCTTGCGCTGAAACCCGGGAAGAGGCAGAGGATCGAGCAATGCAATATCTCGGCGCTAAATGGGACTCCATCGATAGCCACTACAAATTTTCTGACGGCCACCTCGGTAGTGTCAAAGGCTACGAATCATACGGCAAAATGGCAAAGACCTATTCAAAGCTGCAGGATCCAGTCGCGCGCGAGAAGATGACTAAATTTTATGTTGGCATTCAGATCGTTGGAACACCGGATGACTGCATTCAGCAAATGGGAGAATTACAACGCCTGACCGGGACCGATCACATTGTTTGCGATTTCTCCTATGGCGGTATGCCTCATGAGCAAGGTGAATTGAACATGCGACTTTTTGCCGACCGTGTGATGCCAACCCTGCAACGCGACGGTGCCTTTAGCGGCCCTGCCCTAGTTCCGGAGGCTTCGATGCAGGCACAAGAAGGTGTTTTCGCACCAGCGTAATACATAAAGTCGATACCTCCGCTGAATATTCGAGCGGTGATTGTATCCGATGCTAAGGTAATCTGAGAATTCTTCGGGTCGTTTCTAGAAAAATGGCGCGTTTACTTCAAAAGGAAGCACTTTCAAAAGCGAACTCCATAAAATTTATTGGCCAAAAGCGGCTTAACAAGCTTCAAATGGAATCTCACTTCTTTCATAATCGAGATTCTGGGAAATTGGCTTTGGAAATTTATTTCAAGAGGGTTCCTTCGCCGTTCTCAATTAATAAATTCCGTTATGCGATGAAGGCGATTAACCTTTGGAAAGGACTAAGGTGCCTAACTGAACGAATTGGGTTCAACGATATCTTCGTGTTACTCGTAATTGAAAAGAAAATCGATCAGAGACACAGTTTTAGCAGAGAGTGCGGCCAACTCGATGCGGAGAAGAATTAATGGAATGGCGAAACAAAGTCACTGTTGTCACCGGCGGCGCATCTGGTATCGGTGCCGCTTGCTGCCGGAACTTTGCCAACCGTGGTGCAAAAGTCGTCGTCACCGATTTAAATGCAGACGGCGCGCAAAGAGTAGCAGATGACATCAACGGTCTCGCCGTTCCATGCAACGTTGGCGATGAAAACGAAATCAACGCTCTTGTCAGCGCATCTGAAAAGCACTTTGGACCGATAGACGTCTTCTTCAGCAACGCCGGAATTAACTCAGGACGCGAAATCATGAATACAGACCTTTCGGTCTGGGATGATCACTGGAAGGTAAACGTTATGGCGCATACATATGCCGTGCGTGCCGTTCTACCGGCTATGATCGCGCGTGGTGAAGGGTATCTTATCCATACCGCGTCCATGGCTGGCATATTGATGTCGAATGGCAACTTGCCGTATACGGTTTCCAAACATGCCGTCGTTGGTATGGCGGAATACCTATCCGTCACACATCACCATCAAGGCATCCGCGTTTCTCTCCTGGCACCACTCGGTGTCCGCACGCCAATGCTGGGGGACACTGACAAACCCTTTGCAAAGAATGCCGCTGGTCCGATCAAAGAACCAGAAGATGTAGCCGAAATGGTTGCAAGTGCAGTAGAAGAAGAGCGTTTCCTCATTCTTACCGATGAGATCGCGCAGACCTGGATGGAAGGTAAGACCAATGATATTGAGCGCTGGCTGAAAGGCATGCGACGGCTACATGAAAAGATCGAAGCACAGGGCGGTCGTGGTCCGCAGTCATGAAAAAAGAGTGGAACAGAACCGATGAGAAACATTCGTGTGAAAACCGAGCGACTCTGGCAAAGCCTTATGGACATGGCCGAAATTGGTGCTCTACCGAATGGAGGCTGCCGGCGCCTCGCTCTAACCGACGAAGATAAGGAAGGCCGTGACCTGTTCGTCCAATGGTGCAAGGAAGCAGGCTGTGCTATTTCCATCGACCGCATGGGGAATATTTTTGCGCGGCGTCCCGGCAGGAACAATGACCTACCCGCTATCGTTACTGGAAGTCACTTGGACACGCAGCCCCACGGCGGAAAGTTTGATGGTGTCTACGGCGTTCTTGCAGGCTTGGAAGTAATCCGGACCCTAAACGACCACAACGTTACAACCGAAGCCCCGATTGAAGTCTCCGTCTGGACCAACGAAGAAGGGAGTCGATTTGCGCCTTCCATGGTTGCCAGCGGTGTCTTCGCTGGCAAGTTCAACCTAGACGACGCACTTGATATAACCGACACCGACGGCGCCAGCATTGGTTCTGAACTTACTCGGATCGGATATGCCGGCGACACCGATTGTGGTGGCCGACCGATCAAGGCTTTCTTTGAAGCCCACATAGAGCAAGGCCCGATCCTCGAAGCAGAAAAAAAAACCATCGGTATTGTAACCGGCGCTCAATGCCAACGATGGTACGACGTCACGCTCACGGGTCAGGACAGCCACGCCGGCACCACTCCTATGCCAATGCGCAGAGACTGCGTCTTCGCGATGTCCCGAATGATTAGAGAAATTGAAACCTTAGTTGAGGAATATGCTCCGGATGCTGTTGGTACAGTTGGTGAAATCGCAGTAACCCCGAATTCTCGCAACACGGTCGCAGGACATGTTGCTTTTACGGTCGACCTCCGTCACCCAATCGAAGAGAAAATGATCGAAATGGACAAGGAAGTAGTTCGGCGACTAACAGCAGTTGCAGAGGAGGTCAGTATCGCTATCGAAATGAAGAAAGTTTCGGACGTCCCAAAGATCGATTTTGATATAGACTGTATCAATGCAATCCGCGACGCAGCCGCGGCCCTTAACCTGCCTGCCCGAGAAATAGTTTCGGGCGCTGGACATGATGCAATGTACCTATCCACAGTAGCACCAGCATCAATGATATTTGTGCCATGTGAAAATGGCCTCAGTCACAATGAGGCTGAAGCGGCCAACGCCAGCGATCTCGCTGCCGGATGCGACGTCCTCCTTCATGCAATGCTTTCATCGGCTGAAACAGCAAACGGCTAACAAACCTCAAATACTCAAATCAAGCAGATTATAGTCTTTTAAAAACGCCAACGTGTCGGGAGACCACTCGAAAGTTTCTCCAGATTTTCTATGCGGCTGATATTCAAAGGGTGTTTCATTTGGGAAACGCTGGCGACGGGCTGCGATTGCATGGCCAATCATTTCGGCGCGCTTACGAATGCGTTCGGCATCATAGACCCCTGGCGCATTGTGAATGCCACCACCTTGTACATCCAAAACAGATTTGCGCCGATGAAAACCAAAATTAAACGTCACGCGCCAATCCTGGCTGGTATTTGCAAACGATCCATGCACAGCCTGGCGATTGGTAATCCCCACATCACCTGGCGCACAGATCATTGGAACAGCCTGGGGTAATCTCTGCGTGCCAGCCTCTTCGGCCATCGCCGCGATATCGATCTTGTTCAACTTGTGCGATCCGGGCACCACCCAGACGCCGTTTTCTGCAGTACAGCCATAAAGTTGGGCCATCGTGTTATAACCGTGGGTTCCTTGATCCCAATCAACATTATCCCAATGGGTAACGCCGTCACGGTGCCAGGCAACCGAAGCACCTCGACCTGGCTCCTTGATAAAGATAGCTTCGTTAAAGGGAGTAAAATCCTCACCATTGATGGATGCCGCCACGCGAAGCAAATCAGGATGACCGTATAATCGCAGACAAGCCTCAGAGAATTGCAGCGAGCCCAGCATCAGGTAAACAACTTCCTTCGGAGCACCGGCAGCCACATCCGGCTCTGGCATCTTTATCGGATGCCGGCCGTTCGCAAGTTCAGTACCGCCGAACGGGTCCGCAAGTGGCTTGGACCAAAATAACGTCGGTGCCTCACAATCGGCCCCAAGTGCAGGCTGGCACTGCGCATCAATTGGACTGTCTTTTTCTATTGGGAGACGCGCGAGAATATTTTGAAAGTCATTCTCTAGGTCCACTAATTCTTCTTTGCCAAGCACGCCTTCAAAAACATAAAATCCGCACTGCCAATAGGCTTCCAAAATATCTTCGTGGAGTTTTCCGTTCTCATCAAAGCGAAGTGGCCCCCTATTACCGAGCGAGAGGGCCCGTTTCTCACCATTACGCATATAAGTTTGCATTTCGGCGTCTTCCGCCGCCGCATCGACATTCATCATATCATTCATGGCTCACCTTTACTCGGTGTATGTCCAAAGTTATATACCATGCGTCAGGCCGGTACAAAATCGCGGCGTGCCATCTGTTATGGCCACTATAGATGCCGTGCTGATATCCCGAGAGGGGAATAATTTACGTTAGCGCGAAGTACGAAAATATTTCGATATGGCCCACTAAATTAAAGTTCATATTCCAATGGTGGACCAAAGACTAAGGGACACGACCAAAAAATTCAGTCGGCGTCTACATCACTAGGAAGGGCGGGTAGAATTTGATCAATATTATCAGCTACATTTATGTGTCACCCCCATTACAGGTTGGCGACGTAAATCCCTGAAACATTTGGATCGTAAACGATGACCCAATTGCCAATCCTGCAACAAAGACAGATAGAAGCAAATATTTTGAAGCACGTCTTCGAAACGTTGCGCGAGCGACTTGGGCAAGAGCAGGCCCGCAATGTCATCCGCGACACCGTCAGTAAGGCAGCCATCCAGCAAGGCCGCGATTTCGCAGCAAACGTTGACGGCGAACCGGACCTAAAAGATTTCCACGATATTTTGCCGAATTGGACCCGGGACGGTGCGCTTGAAATCGAATTACTCGAGGCAAGTACCGACACGCTCAATTTCAATGTCAAACGATGTCGCTATTCGGAGATGTACCGCGAGATGGGTGCTGGCGATATTGGCGATCTGCTATCATGCCAACGCGATGGTGATTTCTGCATTGGCTACAACGCTAATATCCAGCTCACGCGTACGCAGACGATCATGGGGGGTGCCTCACATTGCGACTTCCGGTACAAACTGAAAACAGCTAATTAGTTTCTAATATGCCGGCATCGTCGGATGAGGCGTTAGTTGCAGTTCATGGGTCCAACAGGACTTATCCTGCGTGTGGAGATAATAGAACGCCTCAGCAATTTTCTCTGGATCCATAACGATATCTGGGTTTTCAAGAGCTTTCGGTAGGGCTCGTGTGCCCGGCGAGTCGATTAAGCCATCAATGACAACATTTGCAACGTGTATACCAAACTCTGAATATTCTTCCGTCAAGACTTGTGCCAGTGTCCGCATCATTACGCGCGGATAGTACAAGGACTCACCCGTGTAACGCTTGCGGCCCCGCAGCGACTTATTGTTGTTGGAAAAAAGAAATGTCCCTCCTCCCCGTTTCCGCATTGCTGGCAGTACTTCTTTGGCCACCAAGAAAGGTCCACGGCTTGCGATGTGTTGAGCAGTATCAAACATCTCGACCTCAATATGTTCCAGCAATTCCTTCTCAGGTGGAAGATCCCTACCCTCAAGATATCCAGCGTTGTAGATCAATACATCGGGATCACCCGCCTGAGCGCGAATCGTCGAAAAAGCACTCGCGACGGATACTTCCAATGCCAAGTCCAATTCCACCGTCATACAATCACCGTCTCGTGCCCGAATGGCATCCGAGAGCGGTGCGGCATTTGATGCGTTTCGCGTTGTCAAAACCGTGAAGAAACCTTCAGAGGCAAATTTTTGAGCTATCGCCCCACCGACACCCCAGCGAACACTAACCGGCACATCGCTATCATCAATGATTTTACCATGTGCAAGCTTTGTATTCCGACCGTCAGATTGCCATTTTGACGTAGCTCCGACGACAACTGCCACTGGTTTTCTTGAAGTATTAGATTTCAAAACCTCACCCATCATTCATCTCCTAAATCGCGATGCCAGCCCCACCAAGTACAAATTGCACCCCCCATCACCAAACACTTATCCCGGTTATCTAGCCAAGTTAATTCTTCGGTAAACATCCGAACGCACTCCTCCCAAGAACATGGCATCTTCGATATATCAGTTCCCCAGAACATTCGCTCCGGCCCAAATGCGTCATAAATTTGCCGAATATATTTTTGCATCTTTGGGAAAGGGTAAGGCTCGCTAGAATAGCCGGGCGCACCCGTTGCCTTAACAGCAACATTCTCCAGCTTCGCAAGCTTCAAAAGCTCAGGGATATGGGTCATCGCCTCCTCGTCCTTCAACTCAGTTAACCCACCACGTCCACCTAGATGATCAATCGTCACACGCAGAGCCGGATGACGTTCCGCGATCTGTCCAAAATAACGAAGTGAATCAGTCGCCAAGACCGAAATTGGCACACTAGCTTCTTCCGCCACTGCCCACAGCCAGTCTAAAGATCCGTCCTCCAACTTCCGCCGGGCCGCTTCGTGCAAGAACGTATAGCGCAAACCGAGCATACCAATTTGTTTTCGCCAACCCGCAATCTTATGCTTTGCCGCCGGGTCATCGAAATCTACAGATCCCATGATCGCGAAACGACCTGGATAATCTTGCACTGCAGCCAGTGCCATCTCGACTGACCCTGGATCCCAGCTCGGCGGATGTATAACAGCTGCATCCACACCACCCTCATCCATCAGCTTAACAGCTTCCGCCGGTGTAAACGACGTTACTTGCCAATGCGACGGGTTGCTCGGTAGTCCAGTTCCCCAAAGATGAATTTGTGCATCAATAATCTGCATCGCATTTCTCCACTTCGTTTGCTGAAAAAATTAGACAGAAATAACAGTTACGGCGATAGAAAAACGTCAAATATTTGGCCACTAAAGGTCCATCCAAATAGATTTTCGGGTTGCAATAGCATGAAATAATGAATTTGAAATAGAATAATTATTTATTTAAGTTCAAGAAATTATTACTTCCGTTAACCGGTAAAATCGCCTAACGTGTAAGTATTAAAAAATCAACCGACATCAAAAAATGAGGTCAGCGCTATGAGCGAAGACTTAGAAGACCAAGCAGTCTACGACGTAGATGTCGACGTAACCGCAGTCTTGGGGACAGCTAGCCTTTTGGTGAACCAGTTACTTAAACTCGGACGCGGCGCGGTTGTCGAACTTGGCCAAAATGTTGGTGATCCAATTGACTTACGTATCAACAACCGCTTGGTCGGTCGCGGTGAAGTTATCGTCGTCGAAGACCGTTTAGCTATCTCCATCACAGAGATGATTCAGAACAAATAATCCGAACTCGAGGATCTCAAGCCGCTGCGGCCGCACCTGAGGTCATATCCAACATCTTACGTGTATCATCTACTGTCGCGACCTCACGACCAAGCGACTCTGCTTGCTCCACAACCCTGGCAATCAAATCTGCATTAGTCGGCTGACCAAATTCACAATACGGATAATCGCCAAGTCCAATTGAAATGTGACCACCTTCTTTGATGACCTTTTCCGTCAGGAGGAATAAGTTTCCCTTGTAGTTCATTGCCGACCAAAAAACTTTTTGATCTTTCGGCAAGAAATTGGTGTGAGCATCAAGACCTTCTGCTGTGCCTGGATGGCCCGAAAGCGAAATACCATCCGTCATACATAGAAGCACAAAGACAGGTCCCTCAATGATACCCATCTTCATCAATGCCCCCATCTGCCGAGTAAAACTGATATTCCAAGAGACGCAATAATGTTTTAGGCCATGGTGTCTGATGCGATCGGCAAAATAAATCAACGTTTCGGTTGAGTTTTCATACACGAGATTGGTTGTGTCATATTTATTTTTGTCTGGATCCCACCAATCCACATTGACCGTGCCCGTATCCGTTGGTGCAAAATGTGGGGCAGTTTTGGGGTCTTCCATCGATTTCTCAATCGCATCAAAACGCTCCCTTGCGTCTCCACCATGTGCAACGTAACCAAGCGTCGGATTAATTAGAATCGGACAGGCTGTCCGAATTCCCGAGTTGGTCTTCAAATAAAACGCGGGGTCATGTTCCGGCTCGCCCGTCGCCGTTCGCCCATGATAATGGATGATCGATGCACCAGCGTCATAGCAACTCTTAGCATCAGCGACAATTTCCTCTGGCAAGAATGGAACGTTTGGGTTTTCGTCCCGTGGCGCCAATTCATTGACCCGCGCCTCAATAATAATTTTGTCCATCACCTCTCTCCCTATTGCACAGTTCCAAAAATTGGGAACATATCCTTATATCAAACATTAGGCTTTTCTGCGGCCACGCCCACGCATGCTTACACGTCTTGTCACAATTATCGACCGTCTTTCTGGCGCGACAGGGTTATTCGGCGCCAGTCTTGTGCTGCCAATTGCGGCTGTTATGTTCTATGAGGTCGTGCTGCGCTTCTTCTTCGATCTACCGACCTTCTGGGCTTATGAACTTACTTACATGATGACCGGTGCGCATTTTGCGCTCGGCATCGCCTATGTGATGCGAGAAGAGCAGCACATCCGGATCGATTTTCTTTACGAACGGTTTTCACCACGCGTAAAAGCCACTATCGACATCGTCATCAATGCAGGGTTTTTGTTGCCAACAATCGCTTGGATGACCTGGCTCTTGATAGACAAAGCCGTCGCTGCCTACTTGGTGAATGAGCTATCCGGCGAATCCGAATGGAATCCAATCATCTGGCCGGTCTATTCCACTGTGGCCTTTGGTTTCTTTGTCTTCACATTACAAATCATTGCAGACACCATAAAGCGTTCACGCGTACTCAGAACCGGAAAGCCGGAGACCTAGCGTGGATTCTGCGCTTATTATGTTCCTGCCACTGATGGCGTTGATCTTCCTCGGCGTGCCGGTCGCTTTCGCACTGATTAGCGTAGCTCTGGTATTTAGTGTCATGGAATACGGCGGTGGAACGGTCCACCTTTTCGTCGCCAAAGTGCAAGAAATTACCTCAAGCCATGTGCTGGCTGCCGCACCCCTTTTCATTTTTATGGGCGCAATGTTAGAACGCTCGGGAACTGCTGAACGCCTTTTTGAGGCAATTCATATGTGGACACGACGCATGCCGGGCGGACTTGCAGTCGGCACCATTGTCATGTGTGTCCTTTTTGCGGCGTCGAGCGGCGTGGTCGGCGCCACCGAGACTGTTGTGGGCATGCTGGCGATCCCCGTTATGCTGCGCTACGGCTACGATAAGGGACTAATTTCAGGGACAATCTGCGCCGGCGGTTCACTCGGTTCCATTATTCCGCCCTCGGTTCTCGTTGTAATCCTCTCACTGATTGCAGAGATCGGAATAGGCGATATGTTTGCCGGCATGCTATTCCCCGGGCTGATCCTTGCGATCCTTTATATTCTCTACATTTTAGTCCGCTGCACGCTCGATCCAAAATCCGGTCCGCGTCTTCCCCCAACAGAAGACGACCCGCCTCTGGCCGAAAAACTGCGGATCACAGCTGTGGCTCTGCTACCACCAGTGATCCTTATTTTTGTCGTGCTTGGCACAATCATCGGCGGTATGGCGGTTCCAACAGAGGCTGCCTCAATGGGTGCTGTTGGCGCCCTCGTGCTCACGATCATCTACCAGAATTTTTCTTTTGGCGTGCTAAAAGAAGCGATCCTCAAAACAATCTCTATCACCGCGATGATCCTCACAATTTTGCTTGGTGGGACCATGTTTTCCAGCGTCTTTATCGGCAGCGGTGGATACGCAGCAGCGGAAGAAATCATCGAGGTAATGCGGCTCGGTGGGTGGGGCACACTATTTTTAATTTTGCTTCTAGTTTTTCTCGCCGGATTCGTGATGGATGTGCTTTCAATTATTTTAATCGTTGTACCAATCGCCGTGCCGCTAATGAACGGTTTCGGATTCGATACTATCTGGTTTTTCATATTGCTGCTGATCACGCTCCAGACGAGCCTACTGACCCCACCCATGGCTGGTGCCATCTTCTACCTCCGATCTATTGCACCACCAAGCATTACACTTCGAGACATGTACCGCGGTATGACGCCCTTCATACTATTGCACTTCGTAGTGATGGGGTTGGTGATGATTTTCCCAAATTTGGCGTTGTGGCTGCCGGAGGTTTTGCTCGGATTTGATTAATCGAACTCGCCGAACCAGAATTCTGAACCAAATTTTAGAAATATCTAATGCCAAGGATTAACGTCATGAGCGTATTTAATATTTCTCCAGTTTCCGAAACTCTCGGCGCCGAGGTTTTAGGGCTTGATGTTTCAAAGGCACTCAATAGCGAAACAATCGCAACGTTACGCAATGCTTTCCAGGATTATCATCTGCTATGTTTCCGGGATCAGGATCTTTCTGATGAACAACTGACAGCCTTTTCAACGCAATTCGGGCCGCTGGAGATCTTTCCAGAAGAAGATATGACAAAAAACGCTGTCGAGGTGTATCACGTTGCAAACGTATCCATGGAGGGCGATCATCTACCAGAAGACGATCCGCGTGTCGTCTATCAGCGCAATAATGGGCGCTGGCACACAGATAGTTCCTACCGCTACATTCCGTCCCTCGCGTCGATCATGTATGGGATCGAGGTATTGCCGCACAATGCGGAGGGGGGCGAAACGGGTTTCTCAAACATGCTGTTGGCCTACCAAAGCCTACCCGAGGATATGAAAACAAGGATAACACATCTCCATCAGGTTCATTCCTATGGTGAAATTCGCCGCTTGGAGCCCAGTATCCCACCAATGAGCGATCATGAGAGAAACTCTCTGCCGCCAGTCACACACCCCGTGGTCCGCGTCCATCCGGATCGTGACTACCAACGATCACTCTACTTCACTTCCAATACCAGTCTCGAAATTGGTGGTTTTACACATGAAGAAGGCAAGGAACTGCACAAATGGCTGGTTGACTATGTTGGTAAAGAGGAATTCTGCTACTTCCACCGCTGGCGACAAAACGATTTGGTCATGTGGGACAACCGCGTCCTACTGCACCGAGCAATGGAATACGATTTCACTAAGTACCGACGTGTATTGCGGCGAACAACAGTAGGCGGTGATACCCCAGTAATGGGACCCTATTGGCCCGAAGCAATTAAAGCAGCGGAAAAGACGCCTGGCTAGGCAGGTGCAACACGCTGAATTTGATGGTTCTCAGTATCACCGATATACAACGCACCATCCGGACCAATCGCAATGCCATGCGGGCGCGCAAGAGACGTAGCTATCGCAAGAGCACCGTCTTGAGGGCGACCACTTTCTCCGATACCCGCGATTGTCGAAACACGATCCAAGGCCCAGTCCAACAACCGGATCGCGTGATTCTCTGTATCGACGACAAGTATATTCCCGTCCGCGTTAACGGTCATTTCCTTCGGCCGGTCAAAAATTGCGTTTTGAATCGCTCCATCATCACCCCCGTAGCCAGTCTCTCCTGTGCTCGCAACAGTCGAGATTTTACCGTCCGGCGTTACCAACCGAATGCAACTACCCTGGCGTTCCATTACGTAAACCGCGCCATCAGACCGTCGAATTCCAACTGCACGCGCACCGAAAACGCCGGCCGCTGTCGCAGGCCCGCCGTCGCCGTCGTGCACTGTTTTGCCCGTCCCTGCCAATGTGGAAATTACGCCGCTCAGCATATCAACAACACGAATTCGATTATCAGAGACATCGGCAATAAAAAGGCTTCTAAAATCGCTCGAAAATACCAATCCATTCGGTTCAACCATACTCGCAATATTTGCCGCCTCGCCATCGCCAGAAAAAGTTAAGTTCCCGTTGCCAGCAAACGTGGTAATAATGCCATTTGCATCAATTTTTCGTACGACACCATTCAATCGGTCTGCAGTGTAAATATTATCACCAGCGTCAACAGCCAACCCATACGGCTGATTAAACGTCGCCTCTGTTGCCAATCCACCGTCGCCTGAGTAGCCTTCGCCGCCACATCCTGCGACGGTCGAAATAACTCCAGATTTTAAATCAATCCGTCGAATACGCTGCCCGAAGGTGTCGGTAAAAATAAGCCGTCCCTTGCTATCAAAAACAACGTCGAAAGGATTATTGAGCGTTGCCTCACGTGCTGGCCCACCGTCACCCGAATATCCTTGTTCACCATTTCCGGCGACCGTCGTCAGCACCCAACCTTCATAGTTTTTAGACATCGACGTATTTCTCATCCTTGGCTCAAATCAATACTATTGGAAATGAAATGAGTACCATTAAAGGCAAGTTATTAATCGAACATGCAAGCAGGCCTGCTATCGTTCAGAAATAATATTGTATGTCTTCCGTTAAACCTTAGAACTAGATATTCTCAGGTTATTTTTGGATTCAAATTCGCCCACCGAACCGTTTTACTTATATATTGAGGATTGAATGAAGAACGAAGAACCCACCGAATTGCTCTCGAGCTCCTTGAAAATCGTTAACATTGGTTTGGAAAGTTTTTCTAAGGATCTCCAAAAGCAGGGTGTTTCGGTTATTCACGTTGACTGGTCTCCCCCAGCTGGCGGCAATGTTGAACTTGCTAATCTCCTCGCCAAACTAGGCTCATAACTAAACAGCAATTTGATGAAACAGATTGAACAATCGAATAACCACGCATTAGAGCGCCTGCTTGCGGCTACACCTGTATTAGTAGACGTCGTTCCAGCGCAAGAGATTATCAGTAACCTTAAAGACCGCATGATACTGCATGCCGGGCCACCCATTGGATGGGAGCGAATGTGCGGACCGATGCGGGGTGCCGTTGCCGGGATTGCAGTTTTTGAAGGTTGGGCCTCGGACCTGAAAGCGGCCGAACAAATGGCGAGCGAAGGCGCATTCGACTTTCAGCCAAACCACCACTTTAATGCCGTCGGGCCAATGACAGGAATAACGACGCGCAGCCAACCCGTCATGGTGGTTGAAAACACAGCCTTCGGAAACAAGGCCTATTGCGCAATAAACGAAGGTCTTGGCAAGGTCATGCGCTTCGGCGGCAATGACGAAGAAGTTATCAATCGGCTACGCTGGCTGCGTGATTCGTTTGGCCCTGCATTTGGAAGCGCATTGCGACATATCGAAGGGTTACCCCTAAAAGACATCGTGGCACGGGGACTTACAATGGGCGATGAGATGCACCAACGTAACGTCGGCTGTTCAAGCCTCTTTCTCCGGGCCCTTGCACCTGCATTAGCTGAAACAGTCGCGGATAGAACCGAGCTCTCGAAAGCACTGAAATTCATGGGAGGCAACGATCAGTTCTTTCTGAATGTAGCAATGGTGTTAGGCAAAGCCATTATGGACCCCGTCCGCGATATTGAAGGATCAAGCATCGTCACCGCTATGAGCCGTAATGGTACAGAATTTGGAATACGAGTTAGCGGCACTGGCGACACATGGTTCACTGCCCCCGTAGAAATGCCAGAGGGTCTTTACTTCCCTGGTTTCACTGCAGAGGACGCCAATCCAGATATGGGGGACTCCACCATTGTGGAAACTATCGGCCTTGGCGGTTTTGCCATGGCAGCTGCTCCCGCGGTTGCCGGATTTGTGGGAGCAGGTGAAGCGTCAGAAGCAGCGCTCACAACACGGGCAATGTCTGAGATCACAATCTCGGAAAATCCTGAATGGACAATCCCCTCACTCAACTATACGGGCGTTCCGACGGGTATTGATATCCGGCGTGTCGTCGAGACCGGCATTGTGCCAACCATCAATACCGGCATTGCACATCACAAACCGGGTGTCGGCCAAGTCGGAGCCGGTGTCGTAAAGGCACCAATGGCTTGTTTTGAAAAAGCCCTCCGCGCTTTAGCCGAGCGATTGGGTGTATCATGAGTATAACCGTCAATCTGGTTCGGCACGGATTTTTCCTCGATTCTGTTGCCCTAATGAGAATCTCGAGGAACATCGGAGAATTGCCAGGGATCGAAGACGCCGCCCTTATGATGGGCACACCATCCAATAAACAGATCATGCGTGATGCCAACCTTCTTGAAGACGAGGGTGAAGCCGCGGTCGGTGGTGATCTTATTCTTGGTATTCGCGGCATCAACTTGAAGGCCGCAAACAAAGCTTTGGAGACAGCAACAGATCTTCTCAATACGCCAAAACGAGGCGGGGATGAGAGAACAGTTTGGCAGCCAAAGTCAATTCGTGCAGCCGTTGTGGCTAATCCCGACCGGAATTTTGCTATTATATCGGTACCCGGTGATTTCGCCGCTGCAGAAGCGCGCAAAGCGTTAAAAAATGGCCTTCACACCATGGTCTTCAGCGACAACGTATCGATTGAAGACGAAATTGCGCTTAAAGAAGAGGCGAAAGCGCGGGGCCTTTTCCTCATGGGTCCTGATTGCGGAACTGCAATTATCGGAGGCGTCCCATTGGGTTTTGCAAATGTGGTAGCCCGCGGTGACATTGGCGTTATCGGCGCGTCAGGCACGGGGATACAAGAGGTTACCAGCCTTATAGACAGGGCCGGTTATGGCATAACCCATGCCATTGGTGTGGGCGGCCGCGACTTAAGCGTTGAAGTCGGGGCCATCACGACTCTCATGGCTATTGATGCATTCGAATGTGACCCATCGACACGCCATATTATTGTTATATCAAAGCCGCCAGATGCTCAGGTTGTTTCAAAGATAATTAAGCGCATCGCAACGAGTTCAAAAACATTTACGTTGTGCCTCATCGGCAGCTCCAGAATTGAGTTGCCTAAAAATGCGACGCAGGTCGACACCCTAAAAGAAGCCGCAGCGCACGCGGTATCCGTGGACACGGCATTTGATTGGTATACACAACATAAAGCGATGCCCTTAACAGCAGGTCGGCCTCTTATTAGAGGGCTATTTAGCGGCGGAACGTTAGCGTCCGAAGCGCAATTGATACTACATGCTGGGGACGAAAAAGTTACTTCAAATGCCCCGTTAACCGGCATTAAACATCTCTCCAGTTCTCTCGAGCGGCATCACGTAATTATCGATCTGGGTAGCGATGAATATACACGCGGTCGCCCCCACCCCATGATAGACCCGTCAGTTCGGGATGACCTACTCATTGAAGCCCTCAAGGATCGCAGTGTCGGCCTAATTTTACTCGATCTCATTATAGGATATGGGGCAAATAGCAATCCAGCAGCCCACGTCGCACGATGTATTGCCAATGTAAAAATAGACCATCCGCTTATCATCGCCTCGGTCACTGGCACTGTCCACGATCCGCAAGACCACGCGGCACAAATCAAAATGTTAGAAGATGTGGGCGTTATTGTGGCGCCCACAAATGCCGATGCCGCCGCCTTTGCCCTCGCATGTCTTCGCACACCCTCTTGAAATCACTCGAATGAAATGAGCCCAATGCCAAACTTAGGGTGGTTTCTTGCTCACCAACTTGGGTGTAGTACAACAAAGATGCGACAGGGTCATCGCATAGGCAAACTTATTGGCGTATTCCGAAGTAGTTTTTACGTCGAATTCGCTGATGGAATATGTTGTATCGGCCATGAGAATTTTAATTCAGGTCCTCTAAATATCATCACTGACGTACCCGCGTCCGTCGATTGGCGACAATGCGGCCTCGAGCCAGGCGATAAAGTTTGGATAACGAAAGATAAAATTTCGGTCGGCCGATCACTCCAATTCTCGACCAAAAATACCAAGGTTTGGTATCCACCAATCACTAATAATGATTGGACGTTTGCAAGTCTTCGAAAGGGCCTGGATAGGCTCGACAATTATTATACGAATGCCATACCGAGCGAAGGGCTTGGACGTTTCATCTTAAGCGATTGGTCGACAATCGCAGCTAATCCAGTCAGCAATTTTGCCGAACCAGCGGTAAGCTATTTTTGCTTATGGTTACAAGGTAAAATCGATACTCCAACACGGATAAACCGTTTTGTCGGCCTCGGCCCAGGGCTTACGCCATCGGGGGATGATTACATTGGTGGAGCGATGATCGCATTACGCACCCTTGGCGATACGACCTCCGTAGATAAAATCTGGAACATTTGTCGCCCGATCAGCCTTGCGCTAGGTAACCGCATTTCCCACGCACATCTCGATTGCGCGGCATCGGGATACGGCAGCGCAAGCCTGCACAAAACTATTAATGCCTTGATGCAAGGGCATGACGTCACATTGCGAAGTGCTCTCCAAGACTTAGACAAGATCGGCCACACATCGGGATGGGATGCCCTGGCAGGTGCTGTCACAGTATGCCAAGCCTATTTAGAGGACAGCAATCTTCGCAATCGTTTGCAAACAACACCAAATTTAGTTTAGGCGTTGCCGCGCTAATTTTGCGCCGTCCGACATTGCTTTCAGCTTGGCACGCGCAATATCGAGAGATAATGGAACCAAACCACAATCCGGTGCTGCTTGAATTTGATCAGCCGGTAGATACTTTGCCGCCGCCAATAGCTTATCCGCCACATATTCAGGCGGTTCGATATCATCAATGCTGTTATCAATACAACCAAACATAACGGTTTTTGATGGACATAGCTCTAATAGTTTTGGATCAAGGCGTGACGCCTCAAACTCAAGAGCCAATTGATCAATCTTGGAATCTTCCAGCGCTTTGAGAATGACTGGATAGCTATCGACGATCGGTCGGGGTACGCCTGGCATAGGATAGCTGTAGCAAATATGCGCCGCCGTTTGTGCCGATTTTATACCCTCCAAACAACGGTCCAGCGCCTTAATTCCCCATTCCGTAACCTTATCCGGATAACGACTGAAAACCGGTTCATCGAATTGGATTACCGCGATGCCAAGTGCATCCAATTCTTTTGCTTCCTCATTTAGAAGGGCAGCGACTTCCATCGCCATAGTCTCTTCATCTCCGTAATGTTCGTCGGCTGTCGAATCCACTACAGTCATCGGCCCAGGCAAAGTGATTTTCACAGGCCTAGTCGTTTCGGCCAGCATAAATTCTGCGTCTCTCTTCAGCATAAATCCAGGTCGGCTAACAGGCCCAACACACCTCCCAACCTCAGCCAAGCGGCGATTATTACGGGTCCATTTTTTGGTCAATTTCTGATAGTCAAAGCCACCCAGTTGCGACGTAATGTAAGTAAGATACGAGCTCCGCCGCTGTTCGCCGTCGCACACCACGTCAATACCAGCATTGATTTGATCGTGTATTGTCAACCGTGTCGCGTCGTCTTGCGCCGTCTGCAACAAATCACCCTTATAAAGCCAATCTGCCCCCTTACCGTGGACTTGTTTGCCCTCCGCATTTAACGGCAGTTGTTCCATTAGCCATGCCGGCTTTGGCATGGATCCAACGGTAGTTGTTACAAACGCCTCAGACATTTTGAATTTCCATCCTAATTTAAATTATAAGGAGTTCCGACAAATCGACAGAATCGAAAAATACGACGCCATATGACATACCGAACTCCACCTATATGTACCAGAATCGGATCAAGGGTCCAATAAATCATGAATTTGGAATTAGTTACCCAGCAGATAAATAATATTTCCCTAAGTTATGCATTTGATGGACCCGACGAGGCACCCGTAATCACATTCGCGCACGCACTTTCACTCAACGCACGCAGTTTTGAGCCGCAAGTTTCTGCATTTCGAGATGACTATCGCGTGCTATTGCTAGATCTTCGAGGCCATGGCAATTCAGATATCGACGGGGCTCCATTCTCAATAGAAGATTTAGCGAACGATATCGCGGCTCTTCTCGATTATCTCAACGTTAGGCAGACACATTTTGTGGGCAGTTCCCTTGGGGGAATGGTCGGATTGGCGATGGCTTTTAACCACGCAGATCGGCTTTTCAGCCTCACTTTTATGGCGTCACAAGGGGCACTACCACCCGAGCGCATTAAGACGGCGCGAACTACTATCGAAGAGATGCGTGCGTCAAATGCAACGTCGAAGACGACCCTGGGGACAGAATGCGAAGCGATGTTAGAACGATTACTGGGCGACATCACTGAAGCCGATAACCCCAAAACTTTCGCTCTACTCAGAAAGATATTGCATAACACGACCCTTTATGGTCAGGCGCGTGCCTATGACGCAATTCTTGATATGAACTACGATCATCGATTAGCCGAAGTTCTTGTACCCACACTAATTCTGGCTGGTGCGCAGGACGCCTCAACACCCCCAGAACGCATGCAGATGTATAAGGACGCTATCTCTGGTGCCCAAATGGAAATTCTTGATGGTGCGGGTCATTTTCCAAATGTGGAAAAACCGATAGCGTTCAACGATGCGCTCCGGAGATTTCTCAATAAGTTAGCGACTTAGTCATCACGCGATATCACGCGGTCTGCCGCACCGATGTAACTGCGGTTCCATGTGGGTGTGATGTGTATTTCGTTCAGACACACATGCTCCGGCATCCGCGCGATGAATAATATTGTCTCGCCGACGTCCTCTTCTTGAACCATACGTGCCTGTTCTTCCTCGCTTGGTGGTATTGGCCTTAGCTTCAGAATTTCTGTCGCAACCTCGCCAGGACAAAGAGCACAAGCACGTATACCAAGATGACAATTCTCGTGATTGATACTTTCGTTCATCGTGTTGAGCGCAGTTTTGGCGGCGGTGTAGGCAATACCAGATACTCCACCAACTCGTTGGCTAGCCATCGATGACACATTTATTATCAGGCCATCCCTTTGTTTCCGCATCACTTTCACCGCCGCATGGGAAACGTTGAAAGCGCCGTTCAGATTAACCTCAATAATTGTACTCCAGGACTCGTCAGTGATATCACGCCACCGACGGTTAGGTTTGTTTAGACCAGCGCTGTTAACAAGAATATCAATTCGACCGTGCCGCTCGAGGATATCATCCGCAACATTATTTACAGCTTCGACATTAGCGATATCCAGGGGTTTTACGTCAGCAACTCCACCCATATCAGATATGCGGCCTGATACATCTTCCAATTGAGCTACTCGCCGCCCAGACAAAATTACCGTCGCGCCAGCGCCGGCAAGCGCAATTGCACCCGCGCGGCCAATACCCGTACCAGCGCCGGTCACCCAAGCAACCTTACCTTCGATTGACTGCATATTGTTCTCCCGTAGGTCTCTAATTGAAGCTTGTTGAAAGCATCAACGGTAGGCTAGCCAACTTATTAAGAAAGCTACGAACGGAGTTTATTTTTAACACAGAAAATTCGAACAGCCCTTATCACCGGATCTGGGCGTAATATTGGCAAAGGCATTGCACTCCGTTTGGCGGCCTCTGGCTTCAACATCGTACTCAATGGCTCGCAGAACCGAGACGCTTGCGATGCAGTCGCCTCCGAGATCAGAAGCCTAGGAATCGAAGTCGCCATAGAGATGTGTAACATCGGCGACCGCGATAAAGTCCTTGATATGGCGAGCGCCGTAATTGGCCGTTTTGGCAGAATAGATGTGTTAGTCAATAATGCGGCGGTCCGTCCCGAGGCTGGATTTCTAGATATTCCAGAAGACGAATGGCACCGGGTGATGGATATTAATTTCTACGCCGCTTTTCATCTTGCTCGCGCCTGCCTGCCAGGCATGATAGCCAACGGCTGGGGACGCATCGTCAATTTCACAGGTATGAATGCTCAGCAAGGTAATCATGCGCGCTCGTCCGTCACGGTTTCTAAACACGCGATGTGGGGACTGACAAAGTCGCTTGCGAGAGAGTTCGGCACAAAGGGTGTTACCAGCAACATTATTTCGCCAGGGACTTTTCCTGATGAAACCACTGATCTTTCCACACCGCATTTTGAAGCGCTTCTCAAAGCCAATCCAGTTGGGCGATTGGGAGCGCCAGAAGACATCGCGGCTATGGTAGACCTTTTAGTTTCCGATCAAGGTGGGTTTATCAATGGCCAAATGCTTCAAATCAATGGCGGCGCCGCAACACAGTATTAATAATCAACCCTTACGCAGAGAAGCCTCTTTAAAAGAGACGTTCATTAAGGCTAAATAGTTAGGGAAAAAAACTCTTAAAAAGGATGCTCAAAGGGGCGGCCGTTGCAGTCCAAATGTTTCCAATAACCTGAGGTTTTAGCTCGCTAGCTTTCCAGCAGCTTATTGAGCTGCTCCATCAGGCCCTCGTTAACATCAACACCTGATTGGAGGGAGATTTCACGATGTGACTGGCGGCGCGCGCCCGGCAAGCGTGTCCCTTCTATAGATAATAGGCTCTCAAACAAGGATTCCCCGTCATCCGCCCATCCGTTTCTATTACCAAATTTCTCAGGGTCGAAAGCAATGACAAGCTCTCCACCCTGCGGTGGTCCACCGGTACGGCCGTGACGTTTACCAGCTTCGACGCTGCTCATTTCCCCAATTAGCGGTCCGACTAAAAGTTCGATCATCAAGGCAATTGATGCGCCCTTATAGCCGCCAAACGGCAGAATGCAGCCCTTCAGAACCTCACTCGGGTCAGTAGTCGGCTTGCCATCATGGGTGATGCCAACACCAGCAGGCAAATTGTGGCCATCCCGCTCCGCGAGCATGACTTCGCCTTTCGCCATCGCAGCGGAGGCCTGGTCGAACACCATTGGCAATCCGTTCTTCCGTGGCCAGGCAAAAGACATCGGATTCGTGCCATAGAACGGCTTAGTTCCGCCAGCAGGTGCCACGGTCGGCATATAGGCGGTGAATGCAATTGCAACTAAACCTTCCTCGGCGAACATCTCCGTTTCTTTCCATAGTGCAGAGAAGTGGTGAACACCAATCAGCGGCATGGCTGCCATTCCAAATTTCTTAGCAGCCCCCACAAGTGCATCTTTACCTACTTTCAACGCCAGCGGCGCAAAGCAGTTTTTGCCATCCACTTGCTGAATAATCGGCGTAAGCTCATTAAGTTTTGGCATAGCGTTGCCGTCAACGACACCCGCGGTCAATGACTCCACGTATCCCGGAATACGAAATAGTCCGTGAGAATGCGCATGGTCGCGCTCCGCCGCCGACACCGTTTCAGCAACAGCGTCGGCATGCCCAGCGCTACAGCCGTGCTTCATCAAAATAGATTTCGCAAGATTATGAATTTCGTCCACAGTCATATGGTGTGGCATTGCCAATATCCTTATTCGTATGGGTCGATGTCGACCAACCCCTCTTCGATGGCTTTAATCTGGATCGCCATGTACTTCGAGTATATGCGTGCCTGTGTCAGGCTGCCGGCAATAAACCAAATGCCGTCCTGCGGCGTCCGCTTATACATATTTGAGAGTTCGCCATCGTCATCCTGTCCCCAAACTTGCCCAATGCGCGCCGCCATTTCTTCACCAAGCGCACGGCGAACCAATTCGCCTTGCGGATAGTATCCCGTCGCAGTTACCACAACATCAGCCGGAATGATCGTACCATCTTTTAAAAGTGCACCTTCTTCGCAGTACCGTTCAATTTGGTCGTTTTGTAGCAAGCTAATTTGGCCCTTAATCATCAGCTCCGAACTACCCGCATCCAGATTGTAACCACCACCGCGGCGGCGATATTTCATCTGGTGACCCGTTTTGTCTTCACCAACATCGAACTTGAAACCAATGCCTTTCAGCCCGTCGATCATTTCCTTGTCCAGCTCCAGCATTCGTCTCACCGCCGCTTGATACCCTTGGATAAGCAAGGGTGGCGTAACAGCCGATGCAAGCATGTCGCAATCCTCTATCGGTGGGCCTTCGTCGTATAGAGCATAATTTAACTTTGCCGACGGCTCGATCGAAACAACTGTGCTCGACCCACGTTGGACCAGGGTCGTGTCACAGCCAAAACTATACAGGTCGAGTGCGATATCGTTAGCGCTTGATCCTGTTCCAATTACAATTGCATTCTTTCCGGCATAGGGCGCACCACTATCAAATCCCTCAGAATGAATTACATCGCCCTTGAACGTATCGAGGCCAGCAATCTCCGGCTTCAACGAATAACTGCTAACGCCATTTGCAAAGACAATGTGGCGAGGCCGCATCACACGCAGGCTGCCATCTGCACATTTCAGTGTCACGACCCAGCACTTCGCAGGCGCATCCCACTCGCCCTTGGTAAATTCCGTGCTGGTCCAATGATTGATCTCCATAACTTGGGCATAAAATTCAAACCAAAGGCCAAGCATGTCTTTTGGGATGTAGTTCGGCCACGTTGGCGGAAAGGGCAAATAGGGGAGGTGATTTACGTGTATCGAGTTATGCAATGCCAACGAATGGTAGCGCTTTCGCCAACTGTCACCGATCCGTGGCCATTTCTCGATCATTAGCGTGTCTATACCAAGCTGATTAAGCCGTGCGGAGATCGCTAAACCGGCTTGAGCACCGCCAACAACCAAGACAGTCGGATCGTGATCCTCATAAAGCACGGCCTTACGCCGAACATCCGCCCAATTGTCACCGCCAAAATTTCGCGAATAAGCGGCACCAGACGGCCGCCTTTCACCAATTTGTTCTTCAAAGCCTTTGAGTTCCTCGAGATTTGTCGAGAGGACCCACGCTTTGTATTGGCCCGTTGTTTCCGCAGTCAGACGAAGCGCACCCTCGCCTCGTCCAATCTTCGTTTCGAAACAAATGATGGTTTCAATGCATTCACGTCCAAGCCGATTGACCAAGCGCGGTCGTGTGCGGTGGGGACTAATCCCAAATGCTTGTGCTCTAACAGCCGGTTGACGTGCCACAAGTGCTTCCGCGATTGCGATTGCACCCACCTTAGGCGTTAAATGCCAGGTAAAGGCGAGAACGTCCCGCCAATTTCCTTCTTCTTCAAAGAGTGACGCAATAGCCGCTTTATCGCATGAGGAAAGCGCATCCTCGAAGTTCCGCAACCAAGCCGAGACGACATCTTCCAACTCTACATCCAATTGCGGACCTAATTTTTGCTGATCAATCGAATTCACGGATTTTCCTCATGAAATTCCAGATATATGCCGGTGAAGCATATGCATGATTACAACGCAACGAACGTAGCGGACCCTCATCGAAAATCAAAATGTTCTTTTCTCAAACGAGTGCACTTCTTTCATCGCAAATGTGAGAGGTGTTTTACCAACTTGCCTTTATACAACCCCGGAACTCCGTTCCGAAACAGAAGGGGTAGGTGGCACCAGAGCCTTAAAAAGATTTTTCATATCCAAAATGCCAACCGGAACGCCGTCTTTTACAACAATGTAGGAATGAGAAGTATTGCCGCCAGAAAAGGCAATCGTGCTCTCCAATGTATCATTGTAATTGATGGTTCCATCAGACCCCTTTGGAACATTGTCTTCAATTGGTGTCATAATCGACCGGACACGCAAAACGCGGGCCCTATTAATATCGCTGACAAAGTCTTCGATATAAGGATCATTCGGATTGAGCAAGATATGCTGCGGTTCACCTTGTTGAACAATAAAACCGTCCTTGAGAATTACTAAGTGATCAGCAAGTTTCAGCGCCTCATCGAGGTCGTGTGTGATAAAGACTATAGTCTTTTGAAGTTCCGTCTGCAGCTCTAATAATAAGTCCTGCATATCAGTTCTGATCAATGGATCGAGGGCAGAGAATGCTTCATCCATAAGCATAATTGGAGCATTGGACGCCAACGCACGAGCGATACCAACACGTTGCTGCATGCCACCAGATAGTTGGTGCGGATAATGGTCTCTAAAGTCATGGAGACCAACGCGCTCCAACCACTTTTGTGCTTCCGAGTTAATTTCGTGGCGTTTTACGCCTCGAACCTTCAGCAGCGTGGCTGCATTTTCGGAAACAGTCTTGTGAGGGAACAGTGCAAACTTCTGAAAAACCATGGACATGGTTTCGCGCCGCAATTGTCGTAGTCGATGTTCGTCGTAGGCAAGAACATCCTCGCCATCCACATAGACCTCCCCAGAGGTTGGCTCTATTAATCGGTTAAGATGGCGAATAAGGGTCGATTTTCCGGACCCGGACAAACCCATAATAACAGTGATATCACCTTCAACTATATCAATGTTGATGTCTCGTAGGCCGAGAACATGGCCATGCTGTTCCAGTAATTTGGCTTTGTCGATGCCGTGCCGCACATGATGCAGGACCACCTTTGGTTCCATGCCGAAAATTTTATAAAGATTGCGGATCGAAATTTTAATGTTGCGGCCCATTAACCCAAACTTCCGATCAGCGTTTCTGAGCGGCGTTGACCCGATCGAGGGCGGCTTTTGTCACTCGATCAAGAATGATCGCAAGAAGCACAATGCCAAGGCCCGAAATCAATCCAACACCAAGTTCCAAATTCCTAATGCCACGCAGAACAAGAACACCAAGGCCTGGTGCAGAAACCAAAGATGCAATCACAACCATGGCCAGGCTCATCATGATCGTTTGATTAATCCCAGCCATTATATTCGGAAGCGCCAGTGGAACCTGTACACCAAATAGTTTTTGGGTATCTGTCATGCCAAATGAATCAGCGGCTTCAATTACATCCTTATCAACCAATCGAATGCCAAGGTCAGTCAATCGGATCACCGGTACAATCGCATATAAGATAATCGCAATGCCGTAGAGCTTTGGTTCTGTCACGGAAAACAGGAAGATTAGTGGTATGAGATAGACAAAGGGAGGCAGCGTCTGAAGCATATCAAGGATTGGTATGGCCAAGCGTTGAAAAGTATTGCTGCGCGACATCACAATACCAATCGGAACTCCAAACAAAACGCACAAAAACGCGCACACAAATATGATGGCCAAGGTTTGAATGGCATAGTCGTAATGATCAATAAAGGCCAGAAATGCTATACACGCAGTCACGAATATCATTAGCCTTGCTGATTTTGAGGCCAAAAACACAACTGACATGAGGATTGGGATCATTACCCACCAAGGTGCAGCTTGGAAAAGAAATAACGCCCATTCTAAGATCCAACTCAGCGGCTGTGTCATTGGGTCGAGCACGAAACGCAGGACATCCTTGATAGCAAGAAAACCCTTCTCGACACCCACAGTGACATCCCTGGATTGAGGAAATGCAGGGCAAGCCTTATTGAAAGCATCGAGTGAAGGGAATGGAAATTCCCACCAAGATGATTGAACTCCAGTCTGGCCTTTACTTTTTGCCAGTAGTTCAGCCATAGACATAGGGCGGCCGCCACCAGCGTTAGCAGTGTCACACCACCCCCGCAAACCCAAAGAATCGAATACGAAATCGTAAGTAGCCATCACACTACTACCCGACTATGAAAATGGCTAAGCAGTGTCATACTGTTAAATGAATAGTAAATTCATATATGGAAATGAGGCGGGACATTCGAAGCCCCACCTCAATCACAATATTATTTCAAGATTGCGCCAAGCTTTGTCCGCGCATCGGCACTAACCCAATTTGCCCATGTGGCTTTCTCTTGAGTTAAGAAACGAACCGCTGCTTCCTCAGCTGAGGCCTTCTTTTCTTTCTTCCAAGCCAGTAACCCGTTCATGGTATTCACGTCAAAACTGACTTTGCTCATAAGTTCAGCAATGGCTGGCTCTCGTTTTTTGAACGCAGCGGTTACCACAGTCAGAACCGGTGCCGGCGGGAAATCGGAAACACCAGGGTTAGAGATGTCCTTATTCGAGTTCGCGGCGTGAACTTTAGCATCGATATCACCGATAGTTAGTTTAACCATCTTATATTTTCCAAGCACGGCCGTCGGGCCCCAGTAATAACC
>MDTE01150046.1_pt1 | contig 49043 bp, 51 predicted proteins | sample 811231 | NCBI WGS metagenome assembly MDTE01 (sample SAMN05326651, study PRJNA326480) | marine metagenome | isolation source: seawater | place: Indian Ocean: Red Sea | collected 2010 | reverse complement strand
TATGGCATTAAGAGAATTCTTAGACGGTATTGAGCCTGAGTTTGAAAAAGGTGGACGCTTCCAGCGGTGGTACGCCCTTTATGAGGCAGTAGATACCATTCTGTACACCCCAGGTAAGGTGACGACTACATCAGCTCATGTCCGCGACGCTGTCGATCTGAAACGTGTGATGTCCACGGTTTGGATTTGCGCGTTCTTTCCCATGTTTGCTGGTATGTATTTCACCGGACTTCATGCGACCATCGCGATGGAGCAGATGGGTATTGAGCAGCTAGCGGGTTGGCGGGGCTTTATTGTTGAACTAATTGCGGGATATAACCCTGAGAATTGGTGGCATTGTGTTATCTATGGTGCAGTGTTTTATATCCCAATCTATATCGTCACGTTCGTTGTAGGCGGATTCTGGGAAGTCCTGTTTTCCATTAAGCGCGGGCATGAGATTAACGAAGGTTTCTTTGTTACCAGTATTTTATTTTCTCTCATTGTCCCTGCATCTATCCCACTATGGCAGGTGGCTTTAGGTATCTCTTTTGGTGTTGTTATTGGCAAAGAGATTTTTGGCGGCACTGGTAAAAACTTTCTAAACCCGGCACTCACCGGACGGGCATTTTTGTTCTTTGCCTATCCAGCGGAGATATCCGGTGATGCGGTCTGGACCGCAGTAGATGGTTTTAGTGGAGCAACGCCTCTTGGGATTGCAGCAATTTATGGTATGGATGGTGTCACTGGGGCGATTACGTGGATGGATGCCTTTGTAGGAAATATGCAGGGATCTGTGGGTGAAACGTCCACTCTCGCGATATTAATTGGTGGAGCAATTCTCCTCATCACCAAGACAGCGTCCTGGCGCATTATGTTGGGTGTGTTTCTTGGCATGGTAGGGATGTCATTGATATTTAATCTGGTTGGGTCGGCTACTAATCCTATGTTTGCTATGCCCTGGTATTGGCACCTGGTGCTTGGAGGCTTCGCTTTTGGCATGGTGTATATGGCGACAGACCCGGTGTCTGCAGCCATGACTAATACCGGAAAATGGGTTTTTGGTGCGCTTATTGGCGTTATGTGTGTGTTAATTCGCGTGGTCAATCCAGCGTTTCCGGAAGGCATTATGCTGGCCATCTTATTCGTCAATTTATGTGCGCCACTAGTTGATTGGGCGGTGGTAAGGGCGAATATTAAACGGAGAGTGGCTCGTGGCTAGCGATAAAGACTCTATGAAGAATATCCTCATCGTCGCCCTGTCGGTATGTTTCGTATGCTCTGTAATCGTTTCGGGAGCTGCGGTGTCGTTGAAGCCAGAACGGTTAGTGAATAAGGCGTTAGATAGAAACAAAAATATTCTGATTGCTGCTGGCCTTTTTGAAAAAGGCGTCACAGCTGAGAGCGAAATTGATGGTTTATTTGAGTCGTTTGAAATTAAGGTTGTTGATCTCCAGGCACAGCGTCTGCTGTCAGCGAAGGAACTTATAGAAACCGGCATTGATTTTGATCGCTACGATCAACGCAAGGCTGCTAAAGACCCCGCAAGATCTGTTGCATTGGCTACTGAAGAAGATATCGCGTCGATTAGTCGCCGCGCGAACTATGCAATTGTGTATTTGCTAAAGCAAGAAGAAAAACTGGACAGGATTGTGCTACCGGTTCATGGCTATGGATTGTGGTCAACGCTGTACGGTTTTATCGCTCTTGAGTCTGATGGAAATACGGTCTCGGGCATCACATTCTATGAGCATCAGGAAACAGCAGGTCTGGGCGGCGAGGTGGATAATCCTAGGTGGAAAGGATTGTGGCCCGGCAAAGAGGTATATGACGAGTCTGGCAATGTGGCGCTAAGGGTAATCAAGGGTGCGGTTAATCCTAATTCGGCCAATGCCAAATACCAGGTGGACGGACTATCCGGAGCAACCCTGACTAGTCGTGGGGTGCGTAACTTGATCGAATATTGGTTAGGGGATCGGGCTTTTGGTCCCGTACTCAAAAAACTGGGAGGAAATGCATAGTATGTCTAACGTAAAGGAAATATTGTTTGACCCGGTTTTTAATAACAATCCAATTGGATTACAGATATTGGGAATCTGTTCCGCACTTGCAGTGACTACTCAAATGAGTGTGGCCTTGGTGATGTGTATAGCACTCACTTTTGTTTGCGCTTTCTCAAACCTGTTCATTTCCCTTATTAGGAATCACATACCTAGTAGTGTCAGAATCATTGTTCAGATGGCGATCATCGCCTCGCTGGTGATAGTAGTAGATCAAATTTTAGGCGCGGTGGCGTACGAGACCAGTAAACAGCTCACGGTATTCGTAGGGCTTATTATTACTAACTGTATCGTCATGGGTCGCGCAGAAGCTTTTGCTATGCAGAACCCTCCGGGAATCAGCTTTATAGACGGCGTTGGCAACGGGCTCGGTTATAGCATTGTCCTGATGGTGGTTGCGACGATCCGTGAATTGTTTGGTTCAGGTAGTCTGTTTGGGTTCGAAGTTTTGACGCTGGTTAATAACGGCGGTTGGTATAACCCAATGGGATTAATGCTATTAGCACCCAGTGCCTTTTTTATTATTGGTCTTTTGATATGGGCGCTGCGCAGTTGGAAGACAGCACAAATAGAAGAGCCTGAATACGAGATCGGCGGCCATACCGCCTTGTCTAGGGCATAACGCATGTTTGAATATTATCTGAGTCTGTTCATCAAAGCCGTATTCGTAGAGAACATGGCTTTGGCGTTTTTCCTTGGCATGTGTACCTTTATCGCGATTTCAAAGAAGATTGAAACCGCTCTTGGCTTGGGGATCGCGGTAATTGTTGTTCTCGTGATCACAGTGCCTATAAATAACGTTATTTATCATTATTTACTTGCTGATGGTGCGTTGGCTTGGGCCGGTCTGCCCGAAGTTGACCTTAGTTTCCTTGGGTATCTTAGCTATATTGGTGTTATTGCCGCGATCGTACAGATATTAGAAATGTTCTTGGATAAGTATGTACCCGTACTTTACAACGCGTTGGGGGTGTTCTTACCGCTTATCACCGTTAATTGCGCTATTTTAGGAGCTAGCTTGTTTATGGTGAATAGGGATTATGATTTTGGCGAGAGCGTGGTATATGGGATTGGTTCTGGTGTTGGCTGGGCACTTGCTATAGTGATGCTTGCTGGGATTAGGGAAAAAATGAAATACAGTGACGTTCCACAAGGCCTTCGAGGCCTGGGTATCACGTTTATTACCGTAGGGCTGATGTCTCTCGGGTTTATGTCATTTAGTGGCATCTCCCTGTAGTAATGAGTTATCAGCAACCAGTGATGAGTAACGAGTTGAAGGAAAGATAACTAGGCTATGGGTAATGAGATTTTTCTAGGCGTTGGGATGTTTACTAGCGTTATTATGCTGCTGGTATTTGTGATTCTTTATGCGCGTAAACAGCTTGTTAGCACTGGTGAAGTGACTATCGAGATCAACAATGACCCTGAGAAGACGATTAGGGCGCCAGCGGGTGGTAAGTTGCTCAATACACTTGCTAACTCTGGCATATTCCTATCATCTGCCTGTGGCGGTGGTGGTACTTGTGCCCAGTGTCGTTGTCGAGTACTTGATGGTGGTGGTTCTATGCTTTCGACTGAAGAGGGACACTTTACTCGCGGTGAGGCCAAGAACGGATGGCGTCTTAGTTGCCAGACAGCAGTTAAGCAAGATCTGAAGATTGAAGTGCCGGCAGAGTTCTTCGGTGTCAAGCGGTGGGAATGCGAAGTAATTTCAAACCATAATGTCGCGACCTTTATTAAGGAATTGGTACTGAAGCTGCCCGAGGGTGAGAAAGTCGATTTCCGTGCTGGGGGATATGTACAGTTTGAGATTCCGCCGTACCATATTCATTACAAAGAGATGGTTATTGAAGATGAATATCATGCCGATTGGGAAAGGTTTAATGTCTTTGACAATGAATCTGAGGTGGACGAGGTAACCATTCGCGCCTACTCCATGGCTAATTACCCGGAAGAGAAAGGCATTATGAAGTTTAATATTCGGGTTGCGTCACCCCCTCCTGGAACCGACTTTTTGCCAGGCAAGATGTCTTCATACCTGTTCACTCTAAAACCGGGTGATAAGGTCACTATTTTTGGCCCCTACGGTGAATTTTTTGCTAAGGAAACCGATGCGGAAATGGTATTCATTGGCGGTGGTGCTGGTATGGCACCCATGCGTGCACATATCTTTGACCAACTTCTAAGAATACATACTGATCGCAAGATTACCTTCTGGTATGGAGGACGTAATCAGCGTGAACTTTTCTACGTTGATGAATTCGATAAGCTGGCCAAGGAGCATGCCAATTTTGATTGGCACCTAGCGCTTTCAGATCAGGGTATTGAAGATTGGGATGGTTTTACCGGATTCATCCACAATGTGCTTTATGATGAGTACCTGAAAGATCATCCGGCACCGGAAGACTGCGAGTACTATATGTGTGGTCCGCCGATGATGAATGCTGCGGTGATTCAGATGTTAGAAGACCTTGGGGTGGAACGAGAGAACATCTTCCTCGATGATTTTGGGGGGTAAAACGAGATCAATGAGTCTGCGGTACATTGAAGCTTGTCTTTCGACCAGTGACGGTCGGTGAGGAGGTAACTCGAACCATGGATGGTTGAAATGCGCAGCGTTTCAATGGACTGAAGTTAAGCTAGATTCAACGTGTTAAATTAATTCTAGGATATCTGTATAAGCACGTCCATGTGTGCTACAGATCGGCATGGGTGCTCAAGTGTTACTCCGAAACACTAATATACCGTCCTTTTTCTGCTCGCAAAATAATCATAGAGAGATGCGTTGGACACGGTGTGTTGCTTTTAACTCTCCATCCTCTCCTGAGAAATCGAGTACCCGGCGTCAGATGGTATACAAAGGTACTTTACGCCATCTCTATTTTCAGTCCATGGTTCTACCGTAACGATGGTACGATCCCTTGCCATATTCATGGCTTCTTCCACACTTTTACTCTGTCCCAGCATTTCGACGTTCAATCGTGTTGGTAAAATGAGGGTGAATTTTCCTTCCTTTCCTCTTTCTAGCACGTCCTGGGGTGAAATCCATATCGAATCCACAGATTCATGTCCATCGTGCATGGCAACATGATCTTCTGGTGCCTTTGCTAAATAGAAGTGGGTATTGAATCGTTTTGGCATCATTGCGGGTGTGATCCAATGAGCAAAATGTTGTAATAAATCGCAAGCGAGGATCATGTTCTCACCACGCAGGAAGTCTGCGATTGAGATTTCGTTGCTATTCAACTGGGCTCGAAGGCCTTCTAATTGAGACAGTCGCGTGCCGTCGATGAGTTCCTCTGACTCATCCCGGGCTAGCAGAATACCGCATTCTTCAAATGCTTCACGAATCGCACCAACTTTTAGTGCTAGGTCTTCATTGTTGACGTTCTCGGTATGAGTGCAATAGTCACGAGCTTCGTAGTCACCTGGATCGATCTTACCACCTGGAAATACAAGTGCACCTGACGCGAAGTCGATCTGATGGTGACGCACAACCATGAATACTTCGAGCCCGGTAGGACCATCTCGCAACATCAGGATCGTCGCTGCAGCGACAGGCACAACTGGAGGCATTAAAGGCTCACGATTGAGAAATTAGAGACTTCTTTCTTCGACAATTTTCCAGCCTTGTTCTTCGCGTTGTAACCGAAGTCTTTTGTTTGTTTTATCTCGATATATATTGGAACGATAGGTTTGTCGAAAGTAAACGTCGATGGTGTCACTAGCGATGAGCTCGAAGCGACCATAGGCAATTTGCAGGTCTATATAGTTGGGTCTGTTTAACCGAATGCGGCGTAATGCTTCCCAGCCACGTCTGCTGAGATTTCCTGGCACTGCGAAATCCTCAGAGTAGCTCGAAAGATATTTAATTACGTTTTGTTCGGACCAGGCAGCACCCCAAAGATCTACAGTTTCAATCACGTCAGATCGAACCCGATCTGTTAGGTGGGTGACACTCTGGTAGGGGGCATTTTCGACATCAGGCAATTCTTTTCGGGGATTCGATGCAATGGTTTCTGCGGGTTGTTTAGTTGATTCGATGACTGTGTCTTCTAATACCTCTTTGATAATTTCCTCTATTGCTTCTTCTACTGGTCCAGAAACTGGGGTTTCAGTCGTAGTCTCCGTTTTCGCTGCGATAATCGGCTCGGCCTGTGTTTCCATTATCGTCATTGGTTCTTCAGCTTCGACAACTAAGACTTCGCCAGTTTTGGGTGCCTCTGCGGTATGGACATCGATTTTGACCGTTGTATCAATGAGTTCACCGTCTTTGAAAATGCCAGAGTATACCTCTCCATCAGGCATAATCATTGTGCCTGGGCCATTACGCATGTCGTTTTGAAATTCGCCGACAAACCGCGTCCCATCTTGCCAGAAGATAGTCCCCTTGCCGCTACGTTTGCCGTCTATGACCTCACCGACGTAGCGAGTACCGTCCGACCAGACAAGTGTTTTGGTAGCGGGTTCCTGATCTGCGGCGAAAAGACCACAGGTAAAAATTAGGGACAGGTAAGGGAAAAGCTTTTTCATAGCCATACCTAATTTAATTGACCGTTCAAGGATACTACATTTTTAACACTACCTATATTGATTGCTAGTTGCACCAGAACATCTATAAGTTTTGTAAATTAGGTAGTTTTTCGGGTAAATACCCACTGATTATCGATGGTGTGATCGGAGTTGAATTTATACCCGTCCATATCAAAATCCTTTAAGTCTTCTGGTTTGCTAATACGATTTCGGACGATGAAACTTGCCATCGCTCCCCTAGCTTTTTTTGCGAAAAAGCTTAGAACTTTATAGTTGCCCTTGCTGTAGTCCTTAAAAACAGGAGTTATTAGCCTAGCGGGTAGCAGGGAAGTATTGACTGACTTGAAGTACTCATTCGATGCCAGATTTATCAATGTCTTGTTTTTATGATTATTGAGCCCAGCCACCAGATTAAGAGTTATCCGGTCTCCCCAAAAATCGTATAGATCCTTGCCACGCTTGTTTTTCAGGTGTGTGCCCATCTCCAACCGATAGGGTTGAATGAGATCTAGTGGTCGTAGAAGCCCATAAAGTCCAGATAGGATACGCAGATTTTTTTGGGCAAAGGTAAAGTCTCGAGTGTTGTAAGTTTCTGCTTCCAAACCCATATAAACGTCACCCTTAAACGCTAGAACCGCTTGTTTTGCATTACTTGCGTCAAATGGTGGCTTCCAATCGTTAAAACGTCTTACATTAAGTTGTGCGAGCTTTGGACTGATTGCCATCAGTTTTGTAAGGTCCTCTGAGGATTGTTGACGCATGATTTTCACCAGCTGTTTGGACTGATTTAGAAAATTTGGTGTACTGGTTCTATTGGTGGTCGGTTCAGACTCGAAATCGAGGGTTTTTGCTGGAGAGATGAGAGTTAACATTTTTTTATCGTGTCAAGGATCGTGATTGGTTGTGAAACTTGGACAGAATACAAGATTTATCAGTAGGGCGGAATAGACATGTCCAGAATGATGTCGCAAAATTAGAGGAACTCAAGCGAATGAATAGCTTTCGAACAGAAATTTTACCCGTCGAGTGGCTTCTCAACGTACTAAGTACTCAGTACGAGGGTCATTTGATTTGCACTGGTTCTGATGGAATGGGAAAAATTGTAAATCAGGATATGGGTAAACTTCAGGAGTTGGACGGTAGTAGTGAAATTAACATCGCGTATGCCTTTGCCTTTATGGCACGTAGCGAATCCTGCGTTGGAAATCTGCCGTCTGAAGATTGGAATAATCTTTATTCTTTGGTGGAGAAAGGATGACGGTTCAGGCAACGATAGAAGCTAAGTTAGCAGTGTCTCTCGATCCTAAGCATCTGGAAGTAGTTAACGAGAGTGGAAATCACCATGTACCGAAAGGCTCAGAGTCGCACTTCAAGGTGGTTCTTGTTGCAGAAATGTTTGAAGGTCAGGGTTTGCTTGCTCGTCACAAAAGCGTGAACAAGATTTTAGAGGACGAACTCGCAGGCCCAATACATGCGCTTGCACTTCATACCTACACTGAAAGCGAATGGCGTGATCGAAAGGGCGATGCACCAATGTCGCCGCCTTGTCGCGGGGGATCTGCTAGTTGACACAGGTGCGGCTTACACTGACTAAAAAGTTGGAGTCGCATGGTTTTAGTATTGAGGTTAAGCGACAGTCGCGAAAGACACTCGCGATTCATATCCTGTCCCAGACCGACGTAGAAATTCGTGCCCCCCTAAACTGTCCTTGGACTGAAATTGATCGGTTTCTAGAGGAAAGGTTTCCGTGGATTGTAAAGATTCAGAAGCAACTCGGCAATGGATCTATTGTAACACCACCACGTTATAAAGAAGGTGCGTTGCATTCATATCTTGGAATACAAAGACCGCTCAGCTTGATACATGGCAGGCCCACATTTGTGGCGGCGGACGAGAATAGCATTGTGGTCCGTTGCATGAACCCGGATAAAGAAACCCTTATTAGAAAACACCTTGAAGGGTGGTATCGACGTGAGGCAGAGCGATATTTGCCAGAGCGGATTATTTCAGGTAACGCACTCTTTGGTGATGAAATACCAGCGCCAAGGCTTGTTGTTCGGAAAATGAGAGCCAGATGGGGGAGTTGCGATGGTTTTGGAGAGATATCGATCAATTCTCTTGTCATGTGTAAGTCTTGGAAGGCGATTGATCTCGTGCTTCTCCATGAGCTTTGTCATTTGCGACATTTTCCGCACGACGATAAATTTTATGGTTTGTTGTCCCAAGTGATGCCTGACTGGCGGCAACGAGAAAAAGAATTTAATGTCAGTCCAGATTGACCGTTATTCCAGCATCTTCTCAAGATGTTGCCAAACATCATTCAATAGCATTGGTTGTGCTTCTGGTTTCGGGTGTATTCCATCTCGTTGAATGAGCGATTCTGAAGTGGTTACCCCTTCCAGTAAGAAGGGTAGGAACTCGACGTGATTTTCTGCCGCAAGGTTCTGAAACAGTGTTTCAAACGCAACAGTGTAACGCTGACCGTAGTTGGGTGGTAGCACCATGCCAATAAGCAAAATTCTAGCGTCAACCTGTTTGCTGAGGTCGATCATGTCTTGTAGATTTTCCTGTATTTGGTCGATCGGATAACCACGCAGACCATCGTTGCCACCCAACTCAAGAATTACGATATCTGGTTGGTGTATCTCCAGCGTTTTAGGTAGCCTAATGAGGCCCCCGCCCGTAGTTTCCCCAGAAACACTGGCGTTAATGACTTGATAATTATGGTTGTTTTGCAGTAATTGTTGATCGAGTAGGCTAACCCAGCCTTCCTCAGGTGACATACCATATGCCGTGCTAATGCTGTCACCGAAAACGAGAATGGTGTAATGAGGATCAGTATTGGATGTTTCAGCTGAAATCTGAAGAGGAAAGGTAAACGTAATCAGCACAGTAATGTAGAGCGATAATGTAGTGAATAACTTGGAATGCATGGTTAAAACAATTGGTCTTGGTAAGACAGTAACAACCTCTGAGGGCCAGCTTACAATCTTGAAAGGGATTGATTTGGAAATCAAGACGTCAGAAACGGTAGCGGTAGTAGGCGCTTCAGGTTCTGGTAAGACCACATTGTTGAGTTTGTTGGCCGGTCTCGATACCTCCAGTGAAGGTCAAGTTTTTCTTGGCCCGCATGAATTGACCGCGATGAATGAAGAGCAACGCGCACAGGTGAGGGGGGAAATAGTTGGATTTGTTTTTCAAACATTTCAGCTCTTGGCAAGTTTGTCTGCGCTGGAAAATGTGATGTTGCCAGGAGAGCTTAAAGGTGACTCACAAGCGCATGTCATAGCAAGCGATCTACTGGATCGAGTTGGTCTTTCCCATCGATATCATCACTACCCTAATCAACTATCTGGCGGAGAGCAGCAAAGGGTGGCGATTGCCAGGGCATTTGCTTCATCAGCAGATGTATTGTTCGCAGATGAGCCGACAGGAAATCTTGATACTGCGACAGGAATGCACATCATTGATCTTATCTTCGACCTGAATCAGGAATTTGGAACAACGCTTGTGCTAGTGACTCATGATCAACGTTTAGCGGAACGTTGCGATCGGGCTATCAATATTGAATCAGGACAGCTTGTCAAGGACGTGAACTAGAATGCATTTTTTGCTTGCAATTAAACTCTTATGGCGCGACTGGCGTTCAGGAGAACTTACGTTGTTGCTTGCGTCTTTGGTTATCGCGGTTACTACCGTTACTACCATTACACTGTTTGTCGATCGACTGCAGAAAGCATTGCTTAGAGAATCTGCGACATTTCTTGCCGCTGATCGAATCATCTATAGCTCAGATCCGATCGAGAAAGCATGGTTAAGAAAAGCTGACGAGCTGGGACTGCAACAAGCGCAGACATTAAGTTTTCTATCTATGGTATTTAGCGATGACCGCGCACAGTTTTCTTCCGTCAAGGCTGTGGACGATAACTATCCTCTTAGAGGCCAATTAATTGTTTCCGACGCACCTTTTATTCGTGGCTCACCTATCGATAGGGGCCCGAAGTCGGGTGAGGTGTGGATGGAAAGTCGCCTATATCCGTCTCTGGATGTGAAAAAAGGTGACGTTCTGGATATCGGTGTGGCCAGCTTTCCTGCGACGCAGGTGCTTGTTAAAGAGCCTGATCGAGGTGGGGGGTTTGAGAGTGCAGCTGGGCCACGTGTGATGATGAATCTTGCTGATGTTCCCATCACGAATGTCGTACAACCTGGCAGTCGGTTGACTTATCGCTATCTGTTTGCGGGAGAGGAAAGTGCGCTAAATGAGTTTGAAAGTTGGGTACGCCCTAAGTTTGGAGTAGGTGTCCGCTGGTTGGGTGTCAGACAGGGTGCGGAAGGTCTTGGTAGTGCCCTAGACAGGGCAGAGCGATTCCTGCTGCTGGGAAGTCTATTGGGGGTTGTTCTGGCGGGCGTCGCTATTGCGCTTGCGGCACAGCGCTACGCGTTACGTCATTACGATCACGTAGCGATCTTAAAGACACTGGGAGCGACTCCTAATGGCATCGATGGTATTTTCATTGCTATCCTTTTGGTGCTGGGTATCGTGGCTGCGTTACTGGGTAGTGCTGTCGGCTATGCAACACAGGCAGTTATAGTAAATATTCTTGGTCCCTATATACCGATTGAGCTGCCAGGTCCGGGTTTACGAGGCGTGTGGCTTGGCCTGATCACGGGTTTCGTATGTTTGTTTTCGTTTGCTTTACCCCCTCTGCTTAAGCTGCGGGCGACGGAACCTGTGCGAGTTATTCGTCGCGATACCGGAGCAACGACCGTCTCTAATCGACTGACCTATAGCTTCGCTTTACTTGGCACCATAGGATTGATGTATTGGTACAGCGGGGATCTGTCGTTGACGTTGCTTATTTTTACTGGCGCGGTTGCGGTGGTAATTGTTCTGTCTTGTCTTGCTTTTCTTTTGTTGCGATCAGGTCGCGTGCTCGGCATGCAAGCGGGCAGCAGTTGGCGGCTTGCATTAGCAGGGATGCAGCGGAGAGGTAGAGAAAATACCCTTCAGATACTGGTGTTCGGCCTTGCGATTATGTTGCTACTAATACTCTATTTGGTGCGAACAGCACTTATTACTGAGTGGCAGGCACAAATTCCTAAAGATGCACCCAATCATTTTGCGCTAAACATTTCACCGCAAGACAAAGGTCCTATTACGCAGCTGTTTAAAGATAACAGTATTCCTGCGCAACCACTCTTCACAATGATCCGAGGTCGCGTGACCATGATAAATGGAGAGTCAGCACGGGCAAGAGATCGTGAGCAGCGGAAACGATACAGTGAGGGTGGAGGACGCCGCGGTGGGCCTGGTATTAGTTCGGATAGAAACCTGACCTGGGCGGCCGATCTGCCCAGTGAGAATCGTGTGGTGCAAGGAGCGTGGTGGGAAACCGATTATTCGGGCCCGCCTCTGGTATCAGTCGAGAGTTCCATTGCTGACCGAGGGGGTGTCAAGGTCGGTGATGAGCTCGAGTTTACGATTCAGGGCCAAGATTTAAAGGCAACTGTGGCTAGTATCCGTGATGTGGCTTGGGACAATATGCAGCCGAATTTCTACATAATCTTTTCCCCTGGCGGGCTCGCAGATTTCCCTTCGACCTATATGACCAGTTTTTTCCTTAACAAAGAAAAAAAGCTATTCCTGAATACGTTACTTCGGCAGTATCCAACTATGACAATTATCGAAATTGATGCTGTGATTGAGCAGATAAAGAGCATCATTGAGAACGTTACCTTGGCTATTGAATTGGTGCTGGTTCTCATTCTGATCTCGGGTACGATGGTTCTGCTGGCGAGCATTCAGGCAAGTATGGATGAACGATTTAGGCAGCATGCTATTTTGCGAACGCTAGGTGCGGGGCAACGATTGGTTCTGGTTAGCTTGCTGATAGAGTTTGCTGTAATGGGCATTTTTGCAGGACTGCTTGCTACCTTTGGATCAGAGATTACTGTGTATGCGCTGCAGAGCCAGGTTTTTGAATTGGATTATTCCCTTAATCCTACGTTGTGGGTAATCGGCCCTGTTACTGGAATGTTAATGATAGGTGTTGTTGGCGTATTGGCGACGCTGAAGGTGGTAAAAACACCACCATTGATCGCGCTGAGGCAATAAGGCTGTAACTATAACTGGGCTTACGCGTGCCAGCTCAGGTGGTTTTACTTGTGAATCCACGTTTGAGAGAACCAGTAATAGCGGCCGCTATGATGGCGGAGCGTACAGTTATATCTCGAACGTCCAACTGGAATATCCTTGACCGATGTGGTGATGATAGTTTGCGCGTTGACGTGCTCAATATGCATTGGACCGCCAGGTCCGTAACAGGCTATTCCTGCCAGTGATTCGTTTTTGTCAATTAGCTTTAGTTTCAGGCTTGGCCGGCTCTCGGTTGTGACAGGGTCGATAAAGCGGTCTTCTAGAGGGAATGCCAGGGTGGCCACTTTCGTTCTAAACTCTGATAGATCTGTATAGGCGCCTGATAGTGGGAACCTAGGTAGGATGACTGTATCTGCCGACTTACCTATGGGACCGCTCTGCTGGCCGAATGCAATGTAACCTAGTTTGCGGACCAAATCGGCGACGTCGCGATCGTATTCTCCATAGGTGTAAGCGAAGATTCTTTGAGTTACACCAAGGTGCGTCTCTAAGTCCTTTTGAGCGTCTTCAATTTCTTTTGTCAGTCGTTGTAGCCACATTTTTTTATTTTCGTTCGGCTGCATTTGTAGCAGATTTGTATGCGTCACTGTGTGGTTTGCCATAGTGAAACCTGAGTCTTGCAGATGCCGTAATTGCGCCCAATCAAGATAGTAACTACTTGAACCAACGAGACTTGTAGCGACGAAGATAGTGGCAGGAAAACCATAGTGCTTAAGGGTCGGAACGGCATTATCTATAATGTCTCGATATGCATCGTCAAAGGTGATTACTACACTCTTGTCAGGGATGGTTTGGTTCGAGTCTAGTGTCTTGATAAGTTGTTCGATAGAGATAACGTTAAACCGTTTTTCGTGCAGATAGTCCATATGTGCATGGAAATCTTTTGGAGAAATGCTGGTGATTGTTGGTGTGTCATCGCTGACGTGATGATATTGGAGGACGACCGCAGCATTCGCGTAAGCACACGTCACCAGCAGTAAAATGTGAATGAAGGCGAAAGGTTGTTTCATATGCTCAGTGGTTCAGCTGATATAGTGAGTGTAAGATAGCGCGCGCGAATCACCAACCTAAACTTTGTGTGGTTGAGAGAGATATGAATAAGACAGAGTACAACAACAACAAGCTCTATAAGAAACTGCGGCGAGAAACAGGGAAGGCAATTGCTGAATTTTCGATGATTGATCCGGGAGATCGGATCATGGTGTGTGTTTCCGGGGGTAAGGATTCTTTTACCATGCTGGATCTGCTACTGAATTTGCAAAAGCATGCACCTATTCCCTTTGACCTTCTTGCTGTTAATTTGGATCAGAAACAGCCGGGCTTTCCAGAAGACGTCCTGCCAAATTATTTTGAGTCAATTGGTGTTCCTTACCATGTGTTGGAAGAGGACACCTATAGTCTGGTAACTGAAATGGTGCCAGAGGGTAAAACATACTGCGGCTGGTGTTCACGGTTTCGACGCGGGATCTTATACAAATACGCTCGTCAGAATGGATACAACAAGATAGCACTGGGACACCATCGTGACGATTTGGTTGAAACTTTGTTTTTGAATCTTTTTCATGGTGGAAAATTAAAGACAATGCCTCCAAAGCTATTGAGTGACGACGGTGCGAACTTAGTGATAAGGCCGTTAGCCTACTGTCGTGAAAAGGATATTGAGCGTTACGCTGAGTTGAGGGCATTCCCGATTATTCCGTGTAACCTCTGTGGTTCGCAGGATAATCTGCAGCGCCAAGCGATTAAATCAATGCTTCGTTCCTGGGATGCTGATTATCCAGGACGTGTGGAGTCTATTTTTCGTGCTATGGGTGATATTGTGCCTTCGCATCTTTTGGATGAAAGACTACATGACTTTTCGTCTCTGAATGCTAAGCAACTAGGTGAGGTGGCCGTAGTTAATGTCAGTTAGTCTATGTGACTTCGCTATGTTTTTCTATGTACGTATTGATTGCAAAAAAAAACTGGCAAACTCAGATCTGAAGTCAGAAACCGACGGTTCTGGCATGGATTTGACCTGTTTGATCAATTGCTCCCCAAGGAAGAATTTGGGAACGTAATATGCGGCAGGCCTTTATATCTTATGCAATCTGACCAAATGAAGTGATGGGCAACGTCTTGTGGGCGTTGTTTTCTATGAAGATTCTATGCAGATACCATGGCAATCACTATCCGATACCGCACTGATGGGAGTAATCCAGGAGTTTGTGCTACGGGAAGGTACTGAATATGGGCCCTCAGATGTGCCTCTGGCGCGCAAGGTTGAGCAGGTTCTAGCCCAGATCCAAGCGGGAAGGGTTGGTATCTTCTATGACCCGGATGCGGGCACCACAACTCTGCAAGAGCTTGAGAAGTAAGACGCGTAACCTTTGGTTCTTTCTTTTTCAAGTTTATCTATCGACCAATGCTATGTTGCTGTAGGACATCGATTTGACTTGAGTGGACGTTGCCTTATGTTTGCTGGATGATGACTCTTTTGCCCGGCTTGTTCGCGTTACGGTTGTCATTAATGGTCGAAGTGCGGTTCTATTTGGCTGGATGATAAGGTGTCTTTTTGCTGTGTCCTTGCGTGAGACAGGGTTTTAAGATGTCGATATGGTTGTCATTAGCATTAGATAGAGAAACAGTAAATCTATCGTCCAAGGTTGGATTGATCGTTGGGAGGATTTTGATTTGCGTTAATCAAGGTGACGCCTTAGTAGCCGGAAGCATTGACATGAATAGGGTAGATAAAATGATTCTCATCCATTTCGATCCATACCTTTTTACGACTTGAGCTTCAGTTTCTGCAAAGCTCTAGAGCGAGAGAATATATAGAGAATAATTACTATTAAACAACTACTTATATGAATAAATTCGAATTGATACTTTACCTTATCAGCAGGCTTCTTTGATGGATGTATTGGCGGATGTCGAGGTCGATGCGAAAGGATTACGCTGTCCTGAGCCGTTGATGGTCGTTCGTAACAAGATGATGGATATGGAATCGGGTCAGGTGGTAATGGTTGTGGCTACGGACCCGTCCACGTCCTGGGACTTTCCTAATTTCTGCAAGTTTCTGCATCATGAGTTAGTGCATCAGGAAACGACAGACGAAGAATATCGTTACTGGATTCGTAAAGGATGACAGCACACTATTATTTCGCTTACGGCAGCAATATGAACCGAGAGAGGGTAGTACAACGAGGTATGGGTTTTGAAGGTCTCGAGCCAGGAACTCTTGCGAATTATAGTCTGATATTCAACAAGCGTTCAGTTAAACAACCTGGTACCGCCTCGGCGAATGTAATGGAGGACTATGGATCCGTTACAGAAGGTGTTGTTTATAAGCTGAAGCATCCTTCAGAAATTGAGATGATGGATCCCTACGAAAGCTATCCAATTTGCTATAACCGGATGGTTATGCCCATTTCGACTCGGGAGGTCATGGTTGATGCATGGGTATATGTAGCTAACGAAGCTTATGTTGAAACTGGCTTAAAGCCGGCTGGATGGTATCTCAACCACCTGCTTGAGGGTGAGCCATTCTTGTCGAAAGCTTACCTGAGTAAGTTAAGAAAAACAGAATGCTTAGATCAATTTGAAGTTGAACCCACGACCACAGCGAGAGCCCCGCTGTGAATGCCCACATGGTGGTTTCTGTTTTTAATGGACTGTTCGCAGGATCCTATCAGACTCGGTTGGTAGGTGGTGCGAATGAGCCACTCTATGAGTATGTGCCGGGCGGCATCCATGTGATTCACTTCCGCGCAGACTATGTATCAAGCGCATTGCACGAGGTGGCCCACTGGTGTCTTGCTGGTAGGCAGCGTCGTCAAATCGAGGACTACGGCTATTTTTATGAAAGCGAAAGAAACCAAAAACAGCAGCACCATTTCCAACAGGTAGAGCGAAAACCGCAGGCACTGGAGTGGGTTTTTAGCATTGCTGCAGGTGTTCCGTTCCGAATTAGTCTTGATAACTTTGGCGTTGTTGATCCAATACCTTTCTCAGAACAAGTGAAGGATTCAGTGTGGCAGTTGTTAAACAGAGGTTTGCCGGTAAGGGCGCTAAGTTTTGCCAATGCGCTATCCAATACGACAGATTCCGTCCCAGTCTTTCTAGACCTCGGCAATTATCTAGCTAGACCGCAAACTTAAACGCGATGACGGTACCGCTATATCTTGTAGACGCGTCGATCTATATTTTTCGGTCTTATTTCTCGATACCACCCAGCTTTTTCGCGAAGAATGGCGAGCTAGTTAATGCGGTATATGGCTACACCAACTTCCTCCTTGATCTGATCAAGCGTAACCCTAAATACATATCCGTTGCATTTGATGAGAGTCTGGTCAGTTGTTTTCGAAATCAAATCTATCCTGACTACAAGGCTAATAGAGATCTGCCAGACGAAAACTTAGAGTTTCAGTTAGCTATGTGTCAGAAGGTAACGGGTTTGCTTGGGTTTCATCACCTGAGCCTTGAAGCTTACGAAGCAGACGATATTATCGGTACATTGCACAAAAGATTTGCACTACCCACAGTCATCGTTACCCGCGACAAAGATCTTGGTCAGTTGATAGGTAGTGAGGACAGGCTATGGGACTTTGCAAGTGATGACTATAGTGGCCCTGGCGAGGTACAGCAGAAATTCGGTGTGCGCCCGGATCAGATTGCTGACTACCTGGCGCTCGCTGGAGACTCCGTCGACAACATACCAGGTGCTCCAGGCATTGGTGCGAAGACCGCGGCTGCGCTGCTGACAGAGTTTGGATCTATCGAAAAACTCTATGCTTCATTGGATAAGGTTCCCAACATGAAATTGCGAGGCGCGAAAAAAGTTTACGACATATTGTTGCGGCATAGGGGTGACATTGATCTGTATCGTCGCATAACGGGTATCGCCTGCGATATCCCAATTAAGGTCACTTTGGAAGATCTTAGGATTAATCCGCAACCCATTGAAGAGATTATGGAGTTTTTTGACGAGATGGCATTTAGCAAGAGGATTCGCGACCGGTTGGGGCAGGCGTGAAAATCGGGCTCGTGTTGAACCCATTGGCCGGCCTCGGGGGCGAAGTTGCATTGAAGGGCTCTGATGGCATGTCTAAGTTGGCGAAAGATAGGGGTAGTCGTAGTCAGGTAAGCGCGCGAGTCAAAACTTGCTTGAATGGGGTCCTTCCTTGGTCAGAAGGAATGTCTATGGTTACCTACCCGGGACAAATGGGTGGTGACTTGTGTGCTGATCTTGGTATTCCGAGTGACATCATAGGCTCCATTGGTAATGTCACTAGAGCTAGTGACACCAAAAATGCGGTTCGCGCATTTGCTGATCTCGGTGTAGATCTTATTTTGTTTGCCGGTGGCGATGGCACGGCCAGAGATGTTTACGATAGCGTTCCCGTTGGTCAAGCCGTCCTGGGCATACCCTGCGGTGTGAAGATGCATTCCGGTGTGTTTGCCATAAACCCACAATCAGCAGGAAAAATTGTTAGAAGTTTGATATCGGGAAAACTCGTGTCCGCAATGGATGCGGAAGTTAGGGACGTTGATGAGGCTTCGCTGCGAAGAGGCGAGGTCAAGAGCAAGTATTATGGACAGCTCTGTGTTCCTGCTGAATTGACGTACATCCAGGCGACCAAGTCTGGGGGTAAAGAAGTAGAGGCGCTTGCAGTACAGGAAATTGTCGCTGACATCATCGAGCACATGGAGCCCGAGACGACTTATGTCGTTGGTTCAGGTTCGACAACAGAGGCGCTTATGGATGCATTGTCGATTAATAATACGTTACTTGGTATCGATGCGATTCGCGGTAACAAGTTACTTGGCAGTGACCTTACCGAGGACCAGTTATACAAATTGGTGAGCGAAAGTTCGGATATTCGGCTGATAATAACTGTGATTGGTGGTCAGGGACATTTATTTGGTCGCGGCAACCAACAACTTAGTCCGCGGGTGATCAGGGCTGTAGGATTGGACAATATCGTTGTTATCGCGACTAAAACAAAACTCGAGGGATTGAATGGGCGTCCGCTTATTGTAGACACTGGAGACGCGTCTCTGGATGAAGCGCTGTGTGGGTTGCGACGCGTGGTGACGGGCTATGAAGATTCTGTGCTGTTGCGGGTATCAGGATAAGGTTTGACCAACAGCTTGATAGATCGCTATGGAACCATTACTGCACAGCTCGTTAAGTAACTGATTGATAACGAGCTTTCTGTTTTTCAAAACTGACGGGCTAATCTGTTCTGACGATGAAATGCTGACAAATTTTGCGACATTTGTATCATACAGGGAGGTATAAATTGGTTCCGCGACCCCTGTCAGTTAGAGGAAATCTTTGTGGGTCAGTATTGCCTGTTAGATACCATCTGACGTATGGTATTTCCGTGGTGAAGCAAATCTTCTCCATGGAGCTCGATCATCGTGTAAGACTCGGTAGTTGAGTAGGGCTATGTCGTCCATACTCATCAGCGGTATTGATACCAGCCACGTCATTGAAGAAGATCGGTGAGTTAGTGGAGAATTGCGTGAAAATAATATTTAGTATCGCCGCGATGCGGTGATAAAAATTCTCTATATTAATGTCAGCTATTGGGTCTTGGCTGCTAGAAGTCTATTTTCTATATATAAAAAATGGTTAGCAATTTCGGAGCCCTGTGCGATAATGCGGACATATTATGTCATTACCTGCTCTGTTAAACGATAGGACTACTGTGCCATTGGTACGGTTTGTTCTTCCTGTCTTATTTTGCGTATTTTTAGTCGGTTGCTCTTCAGGGGAGTCTAAGGTCGAAGATCAGCTGGCGATCGTTGAAACCAACTTGCAGGGTCTTAGGAGCGCCATCAACAGTAACGGACTGCGCAATGCGATGTTCATTCGCCAATATTCATCAATATTGAAATCCAAACGACCAGAACTGGTTCCACTGCTCGTTGAGCTTGAGAAAGATGCCACTATCCAGGGTCCACTTTTCGTTGGCCTTCAGCAACGGTACAACGGTCTAAAGGATGGTAGTGAACACTATGAGTCCTGGACTGGTAAGTTGGTTGAAGCACAAAAACTTAACGCCGCGACGCAGCGAGATGCATACAACGACGCATTATCGGATACCGTTAATGTACTAGCAGATTTATCGGATGGTGAACTGGCGAGAGTTAATGCACTGTCGAATAGTGCCGAACAATCTCTAAATAACTCAAAGAGTTATGGCAAGGGAAGTCAGTACATGGGTAATCCGCACTATGGCTATTGGTCGCATGGCTCTGGAGGATCATTCTGGGCTTGGTATGGGCAATACGCATTTTTCTCGAGCATGTTCGGTAACAATCGCTATTATTACAATGATTGGGCCGCGAATCGCGGCTATTCCTACTACCACGATGTAGGTAGGAATCATTATTCCTCTAGGTCGCATCGCGCTGGTATGCGGGATGTAGATAATCGTGCACGCAAGCAGTTTGGCTCCCAGGGGAAATATCAAAGCCCTTATGCCAGAAATCGAGGTGGGTCGACGAGGCTAAGCTCATCGAGCAGAGGGCTGCAGACTTCTGCATTTAAGAGTCAGTATGGCTCAAAATCAAGCAGTTATCGTAGCAGCAGCAGGACTAGTGGTTACAGGACATCTACAGGGGCTTCTCGTGGGAAGTAGCATTTTTTTGAAACCTTTTCGTTAGGGGGTAGGGCGATGGATCAGTTAATGGGTATTGACACTTATATCTACCAGATTCTTTTGATTGATCTGGTCATTGCCGTAGCGATGATTGCTGGCTTGCGGTTTGTGACCGGCGTGGTTGCTAACGTGAATAGCGCTGAGGAACTTGCCGCGAGAGATAATGTTGCGTTTGGTATTGCAATGGCGGCGGGAATCATATCGTTGGCTTTGATGTTGACAGGCGCCGTCTCTGGTGAGCCGGGAATGACCTACGCGAACGAGATTGCTAGTGTGCTTGCGTACGGAATTCTTGGCGTTTTGCTCATAAAAATTGGCAGGCTCGTGCAGGATAAGATCGTGCTGCGTGGCATAGAAATTCAGGCTCAGATAAAAAGAGGTAATGTTGCTGCTGCCCTGGTAGACGCGGCGAATACTCTTGCTATTGGCTTAATACTCCGCGCTGTGATGTTGTGGGTAGAAAGCGATACGTTTAGTGGTCTGTTGGTTGTGCTGATCGCTTTCGTAGACGCACAAATTTTGCTTGCGCTTGTGGCGTATTATCGTGCAGCTGTATACGCGCGACGCCACGATGGCACAAGCTTACAGGCAGCTTTTGCTAATGGGCAGACTGCACTTGCCGTGCGATTCTTTGGCCATCTGATGGGCGTGGCGCTTGCAGTTACCGCAGCATCTGGCATCGTCGCTTACCAGCCCGAGGGGCTTGTGATGGCATTGCTTCTTTGGGCAGTAGTAGCGTTATTGTTTACGATCTTCGTGTCACTAATCGCAAGTCTGGCTCGCAAAGTCGTGCTGATGGGTGTTGATGTTGTTGAAGAAGTGGACAACCAGAACAACGTTGGTGTGGCCGCAATCGAGGCGGCGATTGCCATCTCCGTCGGTCTTTTCTTTGTTGCCCTCTTTGCGTAGTTGTCTCCGCCAAAGCGTTAACAGTTGATTCCTATGTTGTCGACCGCACCCAGGTCGTATGCGTTATTGATACATGATGTTTTGCTGATTAGCATCATGGGCGTGTTGGCCGCCTGTGGTCTGATTTACGAATATTTATTGTCGCACTATGCAGGTCGCATCATAGGTGCTGTTGAAACTGCGATCTATACTATGATTGGTTTGATGATTGTTAGTATGGGCCTTGGTGCTTTTGCAGCCAAACTGATAAAAGATCCGTTTACAGGATTTGCCTGGCTTGAATCACTTATCGCGATCTGCGGAGTGAGTTGTATTTTGTTGATAGCAACATTTGTCGGGTTCAGTGCAGTGTTGCCCCAGGTTATAGCCCAAACCTTTGCTTTACCCCCCGACTTGGTTCCGTCCGGTGGGGTTCTAGATTTGCTCCACGAAATCGCAACCCTGAGCCCGTATTTTTTCGGTGTGCTTATCGGTTTTCTAATTGGTATGGAGATTCCTCTTATTGCCAGGGTTCGTGAGCGTGTCTACGGTGAGCATCTTGAACACAATGTTGGAACGATCTACGGCGCCGACTACATAGGAGCGGGTGTGGGTGCGGCGCTGTGGGTTGGCATTATGCTGAGCTTGGAAATCACTGAGGCTGCGGTGTTAACCGCAATTGCCAATCTGGTCGCAGGTATGATTTTTCTTACCTGGTATTGGCAGAAGATTGCTTGGCGAAAATTGCTGTTGGGTACGCATGGTCTGATATTCGCACTGGCGTTAGCGGTATATCAGTTTGGTAGCGACTGGACGTTAAAGATGACCAATCTGCTATACGAAGACCCGGTGGTCCTTAGCAAATCCTCCCACTACCAGCATCTCACCATTACTGAACGTTATCTTACGGCGGACCGCGATCCTGTATACAGTTTCTACATTAATGGACGACTGCAGTTTTCTAGTAACGACGAACATATCTACCACAGCATGCTCGTTTATCCGGCCATGTCAGTGACTGGAGAAAACCCGACGGTGTTGATTATCGGTGGTGGTGATGGACTGGCGTTACGTGATGTACTCAAGTTTGATCCCAGCGCGGTTACCTTAATCGATCTTGATAGTGAACTCGTAGAGTTTTTTACCCCTGAAGACGATATGGTTTATTACCGTGAGTCATTGGTCGGACTCAACGGCGCGGCATTTGGTGATGCGAGGGTTGAGGTATTGATTGGCGATGCATTCATCGAAGTAGATAACCTGCGTAACAATGCGAAGACGTTTGATGCAATCATCATAGATCTTCCAGACCCTAGTCACCCCGACCTAGATAGACTCTATAGCGATTACTTTTATGGCCGGCTACATGATCTGCTATCGACGAACGGTGTGATGGCGGTGCAGTCAACTTCTCCGTACCATGCGAAGAAGGCTTTCCTCAGTATAGGTAAGACGATTTCTGCTACGGGTTTTGCTCACGTGGAGCAATATCGACAGAATATTCCTAGTTTTGGTGAATGGGGATGGACCGTAGCGAGCAAACAGAAGGTGGGTGTGCGTGAACGTTTGCAGGCAATGAAAAGTCTGCCTGCAGATCACTTTTGGCTAACTAGAGATCTATTGATCGCTTCGTTTGAGTTTCCCAAGGGCTTTTTTGATGAGGTCGAGCAGGTTAGGGTAAATGCGCTGGGAACTAATCGGGTCTACCAGTACCATAGCGAAGCTTGGAAAGTAGAAATGGGACTCTATAGAGACTAGTCCACAAATACTTAGAAATATCAGTTGACATATTATGTCGCTATCGTAAACTTAATCTCGTGACATAATATGTCTTAACTTATTATGTCAGAACAAGGAGAATTTATGAATATTGAAGATCTGGCTGTGCGGATTTCGGACCTAGCAAGCTTTGATGGCTATCAGTTGGAGTGCCAACCGATTCCCGGTGAGATTGAGGTTCTGCAGATTACCGTAGGTGATTTTGATGAGTTGCCAACGTACGTATCGGTCACTGATACCCAGATATTGTGCGTTACGTACCTGTTTACTGAGGACGAAGTAAAGTCCGAAAGTCGAAGCGAGATGCTCGAAGAAATGCTGGAACTAAATATTCCGATTCCGTTGTCATCCTTCGCCAAGATTGGTGATCGTTATGTGATTTTTGGCGCGTTATCGAATGCTTCGGGTATTGAAGATATCTGTTTGGAGATTATCACTTTAACGGAGAACGCGGTTGAATCGATCACCGCACTGGAAGATTTCTTAAATTAGGACCCCCTTAGGAGGAGTGTCGAATGAGTGTTTTAAAGAAAATCATGACTGCTGTGCGAGGCGGTGCCCGTGAAGTCGGTGAATTGATTGTCGATTCTAACGGGACGAGGATTTTTGAGCAGGAGATCAAAGATGCGGAGACGCACCTGAGAAAAGCCAAACAGGATTTAACCGATGTTATGGCGAAGCAAATGCAGGCTGGTCGCAAGGTCGAGTCGCTGAAAAATGAGATTACTGAACACGAAGGCTATGTAGCTCAAGCACTGGAAAAAGGTAACGAGGACTTGGCGCTTGAGATTGCGGAGAAGATCGCGCAGCTGGAAGTTGATCTGGCGGAACAGGAAGAGGTCCATAAAAGTTTTTCAGGTCATGTGGTTCGTTTGAAGGACCTCGTTAAAAAAACGGAACGCCAGTTAAAGGACTACGAGCGTCAGCTGTCGATGGTAAAGACGACGGAAAGCGTGCAGAAAGCCAGTGCTGCGATTACCGACAACTTCGCTTCGAGTAACTCGAAAATTATTTCTGCGAAGGACTCGCTGGAACGAATTAAGGAGCGTCAGCAAAATACCTTCGATCGATTGGCTGCTGCTGAACAATTGGAAGCAGAGACCTCGGACAAGAGTCTTGAGGATCGAATGAAAGCTGCTGGGATAGGAGATCCAGACGAAAACTCGGCGAATGCTGTGCTTAATCGTCTCAAAGCCAAACAGAAGTGAGTTCATTCATAAAGGGTCTATGGAGCCGCACTAAAAAAGGACCTGAGGTACGGCGACTGGACCATCCCAGAAGTTTGCAGTCAGGCGATCTGATCCAAATGTCTGACAGCTTCGGATTACCCGAACGATTGAGGAACCAGGTGTTTAAGGTTGTGGGTATTAGCACCAGCCAGTTTGAGCATAGTTTTGATACTACTTTTAGTCTGCAAAGCCAGAGCGACAATACCGTAGATCTGACTATCGAAGAAGAAGGTGGGCGACAAATAGCTGCCTTTTCATTCGAAATTGGTCCTGAGGTAGTAGCACAGATATTTGACATTGAAGAGTTCAGTGAAATTTTTGATGAGATTTCCACTACGTTAAAGGCGAAAGATGTATCGGTTATAGATGGGCTGATAGCGAACCAATACGATCAAATTAGTGCTGGTGAGCGAGGATACTACTATGACGGCAAGGACTATCGGGAATCAGCTCCACCGGAATCTGAAGGCTCGGGTGAACCATTTGATTATTTTTGTCTGATCAATAAAGAAGAGACACATGCGATAGAAGCAGAGGTTTATGAGGGTGGAGAGACCGAGGTTTACCTCACGTTATATCGTGAACTCACTGACATCAAAGACTTGTGGCCTGCAGAAACGGCATGAGGACTAATCGGAAGTGGGAAAAAGAAAAAAAAGCGGTTAAAGCTGTGCAGATCGCTTTTGATGTTGGCGATGAGGTAAATCGCCAGATTCGCATAGAAGCATTGGATCAGGGTATCAATCCGCCCGACCGTATCAGGCAGATTCTTGGTCTGTCGGTAAACAGTAAACCTGTAAGACCCCGTCTTTCTATTTCGCTGTCTGACGATGACTTTGTTATTCTGGCAACGAAATTCGGTGTTCCATTGGAAGATCGGCTCAAGATCAGGCAGTTGGCGGCAGAAACTTTAATCGCCCATCTTGACCCAGATGAAAGTGAATAGTTGTGGATAATCTATGCTCAGGATTAAAAGTGAGATCTGGCGCCGTCGCCGTCATCGATGGTATAGCGCTAAGACGAGTAATGATCGCAGAAGCAAGATAGCTCAACTTTTTGTATTACTTCTTGGCCTCGCGATGGCCAATGTGCTGGCGATGATGGTTTTTGAGGATTTGTCCCTTGAAGATGCCATCTGGCTTACGATGACCACGATGACCACGGTTGGCTATGGGGATATGAGCGCTGCGACAACCTACGGTCGAATTTCTACTATATTCCTCATGTACTTGTTTGGTATTTTCCTGCTCGCGCAAATTGCAGGGGAGTGGTTTGATTATCGTCTGGACCGCAAGGACAAGATGCGGAAAGGTCAATGGAGATGGATCATGAATGATCATATTGTCATCATAAATACACCACTTAGAAACGGTTCACGCTATCTACGCATACTGGTGGAGCAGATTCGCGGAACACCGATGTTGGCAGATTGTCCGATCGAAGTTTTGTCATCACATTTTCCAGAAGGTCTACCCGCTGATATCGCAACTCATGGCGTGGTGTTGCGCTTCGGAAGAGCAGAGGGGCGTACAAGTTTGTCCGAGGTTGATGTAGACCGTGCCCGATTCATTATCTTGATGTCTGAGGATACCAATGACTACCGATCTGATAGTTTGACGTTGGACGTACTTGATCAGCTAAGTAGTTTTTCCGACACCGGTTATATCATCGCGGAATGCGTGCAGGAGTCGAACCGTGAACGTCTGTTTCGTCAAGGGGCGGATGCGGTTATCCGACCTGTCAGGGCGTATCCTGAACTCATGGTGCGTGCCATGGCAGCACCAGGGACAGAAACAATACTCGAAGATTTGTTTAAGCATCAGGGAAGTCATCCAAGAAGATACGATGTAGATTTCGAAGATCAGAACTGGGGTAGTTTGGCGAGTCGCCTCTTGCGTGAGGGGCTTGGCACCCCGCTTGGCTATCTCGCTGTCGATGATGAGATTGTGGTGAATCCAGATCCTGATCTTCCTGCTTCTGGCAAAGCTCTGTTTTTGATGGTCAGTCAAGCTTCGGAATATGGACCTGACCGTGTTCGTGAATGCCTTAAGTGATTAAGGCGCTGATGACAAACTGGTTGACTGGCCTGAAAGCTATTGGAACGTTGATCGTCTTGGTTTGGTGTGTTGAGATCGTTAACAGTTTTTTTGGACATGCCTTGAACGTTTACGGGATATATCCTCGAGAAGCGGCAACACTTTCTGGCATTATATTGTGGGCATTCCTTCACAGTGATTTCCAACACCTTGTCATGAACACAAGCCCCTTACTGGTAATGGGATTCTTCGTTGCGATGAGGGGTGTAGGGCGATTTGTTACTGTCTCGCTTATCGTGATCGTGATCGGTGGGATTGGTGTCTGGTGCTTTGGACGATCTGCTTACCATATTGGAGCCAGTGGATTGGTCTTTGGTTATTTCGGATATCTAGTTGCATTAGGTATCTATGAAAGAAGTATAGGTACCGTAGCGGTCGCATTTCTTACTGTGTTCTATTATGGCGGAATTATTTTTGGAGTACTTCCGAGTGATAGTTTTGTCTCTTGGGAAGGACATTTGTTCGGTTTATTTGGTGGTATAGCGGCTGCCCGCCTGACGTTAGACAAAGAGTCCATAGATCATGCCATATAAGGAAGTATTTGATGCGATGCCCATCAATCAGATGTTGGGGATTACGCTGCTGGAGCAAGGCCCTGGCTACGGTCGAATTCAACTGAGTATTACTGATACGACACCAACCGGGATTGGCGGTTCTGTTAATGGTGGTATTTTGGCTACGATGGCCGACATGGTGATGTTGGTCACAGTGTTCAGTGGACTTCAAGACAATGAAACGCCAGCGGGTACAGCAGAGCTAAACATCAGCTATTTACGACAGGCCCATGGTAAAAAGATTATTGCAACTGGGCATGAGGTAAAGCGAGGAAGACAGCTGGCTGTAATTGACGTCGACATTACTGACGAGAAAGAGAGGCTCTGTGCTAAGGCTAGAGCAACTTATGCTTTCAGAGCATAAAGCAATGAGTTCGAGTCAGGAGCTGGTGATTAGATGCTTTGTAATTTTAAAAATACTTCTGCTTGCAAGTTGTACGATGATTCCTGGCTCATCTAACTCCGATCAGATGGTAGAGTACTGTGAGCAGAAAGGCTCGAGTTACATTTGTACTATGATACCGAAGGCGGAGATGAATCGTATATTGAGGGGACAATAAGCGAATCGTCAGGAAACCGATAAAAAGTTTTAACCTTCGAGATTTCCAGTAACGCGTGGTGAACGCAATCAGCTTGCCGGCATCCTTCAACTCACGCGTTTAACAGCCGTGGATTTAACCAGATCACGTATTGAATCGGAAACCGCCAGGCCAGCCTGAATGTTGGATTCGAGATCATCTTCCAGTTTCTCGACGGTTTTCAGTTTTTCGATCACCGCGTCTATCTGAGCAAACGGTACGATCACGATACCGTTATCGTCGCTGACGAGCACATCGCCACTGCAGACCGTCAAACCTCCAACCAGTACCGGCTCTCCAACAGAGCCTGGACCTTTGGAAGAAGGTGAATTGGGTGAGAGTCCGGTACAGAAAACCGGCAACCCCAGAGGAATAATTCCTTCGATATCTCTGACCAGTCCATCGGTGACAAAACCAGAGGCCCCAGCATTGCGCAGCATGCCCATCATCCTGTCCCCAACAACCGCACACTGTCGCCAGTCGCCAGTCGCGTTGACTAAAATATCACCCGATATCAGTTCGGTCATGGCAGCAAGCACTGCCAGATTGTCGGCAGGACCCGAGTCGCAGGTCAGCACCGGGCCGCACATTTTCGAAGGTAGTACCCCGGGCGCAATTGATTTTATATCTGGTGCGATCGCGCCGGTGCCGTTCATTGCATCTGCTAAGAATCCGGTAGGCTGTCCTGTCAGCGCCTGAATTTGCGCCGCCGATGGGCGAGGACAATTCTCTCGAATAGTCAGTAGCGGTGGTTCTTCAATCATCGTTGTTTTCCTCTTTCTCCAGCCCCGAACGACTCGACCCACACACAAATGTGCGAAGCAGCCGGGAGATCGTAACCCAGATCACCGAGTCAACGCCACTGCCGATCGTGCTATAGTGACTCGCTGGTAAATCAAGACAACCTCAGCGAGCGGTCTACCTATTGGCAGGAAATCAGTCGCCTTACATGTTCTGCCGGGCACCTGCAGTCACCAGGAGGTTTGCCGCTAGACTGGTGTTTCTCTGGGCTGGTTCTTTAGCCTGCGCGTTTGCAGATGACGGATGGCAACACGGCCTTTCGAATTTCGGAACCTTCAAGTATACGCCCGGCTTCAGTCACTTCGACTACGTGAATCCAGACGCCCCAAAAGGGGGTCGTTTGGTCCTGGCCTATGGCGCAGCTTTCAACAATTTCACTCCCTACATTACCAAGGGCATCGGTGCGCCTGGATCATCGGTCATCGGTCAAATGACGCTCTACGATTCTCTTTTGTGGCCGTCTGGCGATGAGGTGGGTGTGTTTTATGGAAATCTCGCTAAAGAGATCAGGGTCGCAGACGATATGACGGAGGTGCGCCTACGCCTTCATCCGGAAGCGCGCTGGCATGATGGTCTGCCAGTCACTGCTCGTGACATAAAATTCTCCTTTGAGCACATCCGGGACAATTCCTTCCCTGGTCTCAAGACCGCCTTCGCATCTATCAAACAGGTGGATGTGGTCAGCGAAAGAGAAGTGCGAATATCTTACAAGTACCCGGTGAATCTCAACACGATGATGTCGCTTGGCAAGGTGGCTATGATGCCCGAGCACTACTGGCGCGACCGTGACAGCGGCAAGACGACAATCGAGCCACCGCTTTCTAGCGGCCCTTATCAAGTCGGTGATTTTCAACTGGGGAAATACATCGAGTTCAAACGCGTTGAGAATTACTGGGGGCGGAACCTAGGTATTCATCGAGGGCGTCATAACATCGATGTTTTACGACATGAGGTTTACCGGGACGCCACCGTGCAACGGGAAGCTTTGCGAAAAGGACTCATCGATTATTCCGTCGAGCCAAGCGCCGCACAATGGATGACCGGTTACAAGCTCGACGGGAAACGTTCGGGTCTGCTTGTCAGGGAGGAACAATATTACCGGCACGCTATCGGTGTAGTATCGGCACTGGCCTACAATCTTACCCAGCCCCGGTTCCAGGATGTACGCGTTCGCGAGGCGCTGACGCTGGCTTTCGACTTCGACTGGATGAACGAAACCATAGATTTCGGCGTCTACCAGAAGCCAGGTAGCTTTTTTCACGGCACATTTCTGGCTGCTTCCGGTCTGCCTGGTGAGGCCGAATTGGAGCTGCTAACGCCGTTTGCCGCCGAGTTGCCAACCCGCGTGTTTACCCACTCACCGTTCTCAGGGAGTCCGGTTAGTCATCTAGGACAAAGAGATGCGCTGCTACGAGCGCGAGGTCTGTTGCAAGAGGCAGGATGGCGCGTGCAGGACGGAAGGCTCGTCGATGCAACCGGGACCCCTTTTGAGATCGAGTTTCTAACGAACGTCGCCGCCGAGAAAAGAATTTTTCTTCCCTATGTGCAGCAATTGAGGAGACTCGGTATCGAAGCGAGCATCCGTCTGGTCGAAACAGCGCAATTCTTCAATCTGAGGCGCAACAATAAGAACGACGCGGTTTTAGGCAGCCTAGCGATCGCCATGCCCCCTTCTCTGGAAGTACCGGCATACTTCGGATCAACCAGTAGCGGCATTGGAAACTTTGCGCGAATAAGTTCGCCCGTGGTCGATTATCTAAGCACAAAGGTTCTTAGCGCAGGTACAGAGCGTGAGATGGCGGCTGCTACAAGGGCCCTAGATCGTGTACTCTACTGGCAGTTTTATTTCATTCCCGTACGGGTTGTCGAACCGATACGTGCGCTAGTATGGCGGAAGTTCACGAAACCGGCGAATGCCCCTTTCTACGTTAGCGGCTACCCCGACACTTGGTGGTGGGACCGCGAAAAAGCAGAAATCATCAGCAGGCTATTCGGTTCCGAGTAAGCGCTAGAATCGCATTAGTCAGCATGAACACAAAGAATCTCGATCTCATGCCCTTCCGGATCCCTGGCCATGGCGGCTGTTGCTCCGGGGAAGGATACCGGACCCCAGTCGATGGTGCCGCCACAATCCTTGATATTAGCTACCACAGCCTCGACTTCACTGGTTCTGATACCAACGGGACCATGACCGGTCCCGATCGCAATGGCCGCCTCCTCAGGCTGCACCAGCAACACCAGCTCGAAGGCCTGTCCGGGGAGCTTCAGCATACGTTCCTCGGCGTGCGGAAACTTGATTGTGTTATCGAGGACAAAGCCAAAAGCATCCTGGTAAAACCGGGTCATCCGATCAATGTCGTCGACATTCAGTTTGAAAAAGCTGAGCACGAGGTTCAGCTTTTTGGGGTCGGTGATTGCCATGCTATTTGCCTTCCAATGCCTCAATCAAGTCCAAGACTTCGTTATGTCGTTCGCTCATGGTTGTTGGGCCTTGTTGAGTTTCGTTCGCTAGCGTTGACATTGGTCACGTAATATATCGTATATTCTTACTCTATGTGCTTAAAGTGACCGCTATGAAAAAGCAGGAACAAATCCTCGTTATCAAAAAGTTGATGAACCACCTTGACGATGGTACCACCGTCGATGCAGGGGCCCAGGTCCGCAACCCGGTATCAAGCTACACTGATGAGAGCATGGCCGTTGCCGAGTGGCAGACTTTTTTTCATAGTTATCCCCAAGTTTTGGGTTTATCCGGCGATCTACCTGGTCCTGCAAGTTATTTCACCAGTCGTGATCTTGGGAAGCCGATCCTGTGTACTCGCGACGGGGCAGGTAAGTTTCGTGCCTTTCTCAACACCTGTCGCCACAGGGGAGCGATCGTCGAGAGTGAAGAACGCGGTACTAAAGAAAAGTTCTCCTGCCCTTTCCATGCATGGTGCTACAACAATCTGGGGGAACTGGTTGTTGTGCCACGGGAGGATCACTTCGGCAGCGTCGACAAATCCTGTCATGGGCTTGTGTCTTTGCCAGCCGTAGAAAAATACGGTTTGCTCTGGATTCATCCTGATCCACAGGAGACTATCGACGTCGATGATCTACTCGGCGATCTGGCACCGGAACTTGAAAGCTGGAACTTGCAGAAATTTAACTACCAGGACAGCACAACCTTTCAAACTGCGATGAACTGGAAACTTGCCATCGACACATTTGGCGAAACCTACCACTTCAATGTACTTCACAGGAGTACCCTCGCGGAAATCTTTTATGGAAATGTCCAGACCTATGACGTCTACAAACGGAACCACAGAATGGTGCTATGCCTGAAAACCATCGATAACTATCGGCAGATACCCGAGGAGAACTGGCAAATACAGGAAGCAGCACTGCCGGTGTATTTCATTTTTCCAAATATCCAGTTAACTGTCGGTGGTGGTGGCCCGACCCTGGTCAGAGTGTATCCAGACGGACAAAATCCCAACCATAGCCATTCGCAGATTTCTTCTTATCTGGACCCCGATATCGAGGATCTGACGATCGATCCGGAGCAACTCGCCAGATACCAATCACCCGACCGACTGAGGGCATTCGCCGGCGTCATAGAAAACGAAGACTATGCTGTTGCTGCTGGCAGTCACTTTGGCGCGTTGTCTGGTGCACAGGAATACATCACTTTCGGCAGGAATGAACCAGCCCTGCACCATTACCATAACACCTATCGGGAAGCGCTCGGATTGCCGCCTATAGAAAAAATTCCGATCTAGCAGAGACTGGAAGTCACGAAATCCAGAGGTTTAACCAGCTCACTCAGTCAAGACGACCCTCGATTTTGGCCTGCCGCAGCGCCGTATCGCCAATCCGTTCCGGTGCCTCCCACAGGTGATCATTTTCGTAGGAGCCATCGATAATCTTCTGGACCGAGTCCAGCGACGTCTCTTCGAGGTTTAGGCCAGGGGCTCCGTCGGTACCGCCGCCGGAACGAAACTCCAGAAGCTCTACCCCTGCGGGACCGGCCGTGTACTTGTAGGGCTGATCTTTGGGCATAAAGATTGTCGATCCTGCCCCGAGCCTGCGCTTGCCCATGATGATCTCTCCTGCTACCACGTAATAAAGACCGTCGCCTAATCCCGGATGGCTGTGGCGCCATAGGATAAAATTCGGCCCGAACCAGATATGCGCGAGAGTCATGCCATCGGGACCGGGCTGCTTAAACAGGTCTGTCGTACAGGTGCCTGGCATGAAGGCCTTGACCATCTCGCCAACTTTCTGGCCTGCGGTATTCTCGCCAAGCTTATCCGCGAGCGACCGGTGAGGAACCGCGGCCGCCGCTAGATCGCCATCGACCTTCTCGCGCGGGTAAGGCTTGTTGATGGGGGGATTGGCGTTAATGGAAAACGGCCCCCGCTCGGAGACATACTTCCCACTCCTTTCCGTTTCGAGATTCTCGTCACGTTGTTCGCTCATGGTTGAAACCTTGGTAATGTGAGTCGATCAAAAGCCTACTCGCATCTCGCGCATCTGACAATAATTCACTACCAGCGGTTAAACGCCAGGATGGTGAGCTTCCATACGGCTAACCAATATCCTCTGTATGTGCTGGATGAGTTGCGGTGGTATTATCGAGGTTAATCGACCAAATCTATTCGGCCAACATGAAACAGCAGGAAAAAAACCAGTCACGAGTGACGCGTGCTTTCCGTGCGCACGAGTCAGCACTGCGCGCTTTTGTCTCTCGACTGGTGATGACGCCAAGTGATATCGACGACGTGACCCAAGAGACATTCTTGCGCGCATTCAATGCAGAGAAAGCGAAAGAAATCCAACAGCCGAAGTCGTTTCTGTATACAGTCGCGCGCAATATTGTGCTGAGCAACTTCGCCCGAAAATCGAATCAATTGACCGACTATGTAGCGGATTTTGATGAGTTCGGAGTCATAGAGGAGAGGGATGTTAGTGATGAAGTCGAGGCTGAGGAAACTTTCCTACAATACTGTGGTGCAGTTGCCGCTCTGCCGGAACAGTGCCGCCGTGTCTACCTGTTGCGTAAGGTGTACGGGCTTACTCATAAGGAAATCGCGCTGCGCCTCGGTTTGTCTGTGAGTACGGTTGAGAAGCACCTGGTAAAAGGCGTGAGACGGTGTGGTGACTATCTCCGGGAACAGAGCAAATCATAGGAAACAATGTGGACGATAACGTAGTACCATTTTCAGACCGGTCTCTTATTGAGGATCAGGCTGCTGCGTGGCTCATCAAGCTGGATGTCGACGAACCATTCAGCAAAGACCAGTTGACGGCGCTTCGGGCTTGGTTGGATACCGACTCGCGGCACGGCGTTGCCCTGGCTGAACTGGCACGCCTTTGGGACCGGATGGACGCACTGGAGCAACTTGCGGTTCCGCTCGGTCGACCGGGCGGACAATGGTTGTCTTCTCTAGGCGATTACCTGCGCGCGCCGCGCGTGGCGGCTGTCGCCTGCAGCGTGTTGATCATCTGCGTTATCACGTTTGCGTTTCTCACGAAGCCGACCGTAATCCTCTCTGAGGGCATAGCCGATGGCACCTTTGCGACGGCAGTCGGCGTCATGGAGCACTTGTCCCTCGCTGACGGTTCGCGCATTGAGCTCAATACCGATACACGGCTCATGGTCAGCTATACACCAACTGAACGGGCGATACACCTGTTGCAGGGCGAGGCGCATTTTGTCGTGGCATCGCAAAAACATCGACCGTTTGTCGTCTATACCAACATTGGCGCAGTGCGCGCGGTCGGCACCGCCTTCCGCGTCAGAGTATTGAAAGCAGACGTCGAGGTAACGGTCGCCGAGGGCATCGTCGATCTTGACCTCCTTGCACCCAAAGAGGCTGCAACCGGCGCGGGGAACTCCCGCAGCTCGCCCGTCGTGCAGCAAAAGCTGGGTAAGCTGGTTGCCGGTCAGTCCACGCGCTTCACGCGCATAAAGTCTGAACCGCGGGCAGTCCAGCAGATGACGGCCGGCCAGATTGCCAGGACACTATCCTGGCGCAACGGCGAACTGACCTTTTCCGGTGAACCGCTCGAAGAAGTGGTTCACGAGGTCAGCCGTTATACCGATATCGACATCGTCATTGTGGATCCCAAAATCAGGGATCTGCGCATCGGCGGTGTGTTCCGCACCGGCGAAACCGAGGCCTTGCTGGATATTCTGGCGACGAGTTTTGGTATCAGGATTACTTCTGCAGGCGATGGCCGTATCGAACTTAACCGGGACGCTGGGTAAAGATTTGAATGGTAGCCAGGCGACTATCCACGATCGTATTTATACTTCACTGCATAATATTTTCCAATTGAGTGGCGGATTTTGGGAGTTTGCCAGTCTCACTTTTGATGAGAGCGCTGTGCGCTATCAAGGGAAGGTGATGTCATCGCGGATACAGGGGAAATTCTGGTGATTCGTGGCGGAAAAAACCTGCAGCACCTGGTTTTATTATGCGTGCTTTTTGCGGCCGGGGGCGCTGCGGCGAAAGGTCACCAGGAGCAGCACGACATTGACATCAGAATAACCGATGCTGAACAGGCACTGAAGGAACTGGCAGCACAAACCGCGAGCCTGCTGTTGTTTCCCTTTGATTTGGCCGAAAACCTGCGGGTTAACCCCGTTAACGGACGCTACACTATTGAGCAGGCCTTGGATGCGCTGCTTGCAGATTCCGGGCTTGACGGTGTTCTCAGCAACCATCGCGTGATCAGTGTGACGCGCGCAAATAAACCAGATAATGGGGATCAGAATATGCAAACAGTTACCAAAAAGCCGCTAATTCGTCGAATTGTGGCAGGGTTGACAGGCGCGCTATTCGCCACTTCCGGCACAGGTGCCATCGCTACGGAAGATGCGGATGAGAACTTGACCATCGAGGAGATCATCGTCACGGCCACCTACAGGGAGACGGATCTGCTGGATACACCGTTATCGGTCACGGCGCTGGATGAAAACACGCTGCTGGAAAAGGGTGTGCTCAATCTGCAGTCGCTCTACCAGAACGTCCCAGGGATGAATTACTCTTTGAAGAGTAATTCTTACAGTAACATCTCGATACGCGGTCTGACCCCACCGGGGGGCGGTGGTGCTGTGGTCGGGGTTTATATCGACGACATTCCGATCACCGATTCGAACGACGGAGGTGGCAGCCAACAGTTGGGGGCTATCTACGATGTACAGCGGGTCGAGGTGCTCAAGGGCCCGCAAGGCACGCTGTATGGCGAAGGCAACATGGGTGGCGCGCTGCGTTACATTACCAATAATCCCGATCCGAGTACGTTTGATTCGAGCTTCCGGGTGCAGTCCCACACAGAGAAGGAAAGCGACGGATATGGGTACATCATCAACGGTATGGTCAATATACCGCTCGAGGAAGATGTACTCGCGCTGCGTTTGTCCGGTCAATACCGTGACGACCCCGGATTCATGGATATAGTGGCACCCCGCAGTGAAAAGGACGTCAACGATACGCAGGAGCATGCATTGCGGGCCAAACTGGCCTGGTACGTGACACCCGAAGTTACGATCAATGCAACAGTGAACCATTACGAGTCGAAATACGGCGGTCCCAGCATTTCCAATGTGCCTTACGGCAACACCGACTCGACCAGTCTGAAGTATGAGCAGCAGTTCGGCAACGGTGGTGAGATGGAGGATACGACCTATAATCTGTCCTTGCACTGGGACCTCCCTTGGGCGCAATTGCTCGTCTCGAGCTCTTACTACGATCGAGATATTCGCTTTAACGAAGAAACAAGCGCGCGATTTCGCGCCAATGTAGAAGGTCTCGCAATCCTGTTTGCACTGCCGGAGTTTGCGCCGGGTTTTCCTAATGTTTACTACGTCCCTGGCTTCCCTTTCCCATACCCGGGGCCTGTTGTCGAGGCCTGGGGTGGTGGTGACGGCTTCCTGCGTCGCCGGACCGAACGCAACACTAACGAGATTCGTCTCGTTTCGACGAGTGACGGTCCCCTGCAATGGAACGCGGGTCTCTACCACAAGGATGACCACCCGTTGAATGGTGATGTCAATGCCCCGGGGTTTGAGAATGTGATATTGACGCCCGGCTGGGTCGGCTTCGAACAAGCATTCGTCGATTTTATTCCAGGTAGCGAGACCGAGCGCGAGAACATCGAGACCGCCGCTTACGGCGAGGTCAGCTATGACCTTACGCCACAATGGAATGTCTTGCTCGGGGTCCGCTTTTCGAACGTGACCGCGGAGCAGATAGACGGAGGATTCCCCATGGTCGATGACAGCTTTGTGTCACCCAAAGCTACGCTCACCTTCCGACCAAGCGAAGACAAGATGGTCTATCTAACGGTTGCCCAGGGATTTCGTCCGGGCATACTGAATGGTGGCGCCACTTCCTCGATAACCAATCTCACGCCCTTGGCCGCCGTGCCCGGTGTTCAGGAGCAAATCGATTTTCTCAACTCGGTGGTCACTGTCGCGGGAGACGAGATCTTCAACTACGAACTTGGCTACAAGGCGACGCTGAACGACGGTCGATTAAAGCTCGCCGCTTCAGTCTATTATCTGGACTGGAAGGACACCTTAACTGCGAACCGATACACGACGCTGATCGGTGACACCATTTATACTGACAATGCGGGGGCGGCGCACTCGAAGGGTTTGGAGTTAGAGATCGACGCTCAGATTACGGACAATCTGTCCCTTCAATTTAGCGGCGCCTGGAATACTGAGGCGGAAATGGATTCGTTTGCGGATGGTTTATGGACAGACATAAACGGCAATAACATCGTTGTCGGTCCGGGTAATCGGTTGGCGAATTCGCCAGAGTTCACCGGCAACATTGGTCTTAACTATCGATTTTACACGGGCGACTATACCGGCAACGCGCGGGCCGATTGGTATCACGTCGATAAGCAGTTCACCAACGTGTCCAACGAGATCACGACACCGGAGTACAGCATGCTTAATATACGACTCACGATGACGCGGCCCGGTGGAGCATGGTCAGCTTCATTGTTTGGTAGAAACCTCACGAATGAAGAGATCATCTATGAAAACAATGAGGTGGGACAGATCTACGGTCCATCCCGAACATTTGGTGTAGAGGTTTCCTGGAACCTTCCTCAGTGATCTGATCTGCTTTTCTGTGATAAGAGGGGGACTCCCAGTCCCCTTCTTGATTTTATTCGCACCTAGAGGCTACTGGTGATGCTGCAATTAAGCGACGAACAACGACACATCTTCGAAACCGACGGTTATCTGCATCTCGAAGGGGTGCTCAACCCCGACGAGGTGAGTTTGTTCAGCGGCGAGATGGAGCGTATACGCCAGCTCCCCGGGTTCGAGGCTTCCACCGACCCCAAAGTGCCGATAGGTCACTACGAGTGGCGGGATCATGCCACGGACCTGGATGAGAACGGGGAATTAGATCGCCACGATCTGTTGCCGTATCACCAGGTGTTTATTGATCTGCTTGATCGGGCACCGGTAATCGATTACATCGTCGACCTCATGGGGCCCAATATCATGTACAGCCTGAGCCAGGCTATATGCCGAAAACCATCGCCGAACTTTCCTGGCTATACCCATACGGATGGGGGTGAGTCGCTACGAATGATACGACCCGCTCCATCGTCACCGCCGATCGCCATGAAGGCAATGTATCTCTTGACGGATGTTACAGAACGAGACACCGGCAACCTCACCGTGTTCCCCGGCAGCCATGCGCAGCAGATTCCGGACCCTGATGATCGTATTACATCTCCTTACTCACCGGGTGCCGTGCAGCTCATGGGCAAGGCGGGCGATGTCTATCTGTTTTCTCATTCGCTGTGGCATGGCCCCAGCAGGAATCTATCGAATCGGACTCGCAGAGTCCTTGTCTACAATTATTGTCAGTTGTGGGTGCGTTCCTACGATCATGCGAACGTCCCCGAGGTGGCGCAGCATTGTTCTTCCAGGCAGCGTCGTTTACTCGGCGATCTGGGTTATGAGTATATGCCGGGCTCCTACTTTTATGTGCCCAGAGATCAGAAGGAAGTGATCTTCAACTCACAGAGTTTGGATGGAACCGAAAAATGATTGAAGGCAAACCGATTCCCCTTCCCGGAGCGATGTCTTTCACCATTGATTCAAAATATGTTAATGATCAGTTTGAAATTCGGGTTTTTCAGCCACCACGTTTACCACCACCCGCAGACGACATGGGCTTTCAGGTTCCTGATGCATTTCGGGTCATCTATACCCTCGATGCCAATGCCGGCTTTGCGAGCGTGGTTGGGACAACAAGCATTCTTCCAGGGGATCCGGATGGGGGGCCTTGCGAGTATTTGATCGTCGTGGGGATAGGTTATCCTGTCACCGATGGAGAGGATTCCAAGATCGCTTTATTGCGATCTCGTGATATGACACCACCAGGCACCCCCGAGCCTCCGGAAATGGAAATGTTCAAGCAGATGGCTGGTAATCCGGATATCGGATTCGGGCAAGCGGACAATTTCCTTCGGTTCCTTGAAGAGGAACTCGATCCGCTCATTCGAAGGGAGTTTCCCTGCCTACCGGACAAAGCCGGTTTGTTCGGCTTCTCATATGGCGGACTTTTCGCGCTCTACGCTCTGTTTTCACGTTCACCGATGTTCGATCGCTACATCATCGGCAGTCCCGCATCGGTCATGGAGGGGGATCCGATCCTCGACTATGAGAAGCGTTGTTGGGATGAGGGCCCTGAACTTAATGCCGAGGCATTTATCACACTAGGTTCGCTGGAACGAACCTCAATGCTTTCTGGCCTGCAGCTGCTAGCGACCAACTATGACAAACTGATTGCCAGACTTGAACAACGCAACTACGAAGGGCTGGAATGGAGCGCACAGGAATTCGAGAACGAGTCACACATGTCTTACGTGATTCTCTCCCTCAGCCACGGTCTTCGGCGATTGTTCCCGGGTCAACCTAGTCCTATGATGGACGATGTTCGGAAAGAGAGCGAATGATACCCGAGCTGATTTCGGAATAGAGGGGAAGTCATGTCGTGGGAAAAAGAAGTAGAGGAGATCAAACGCCGCCGGTCCCTGGCGGATGAGTTGGGTGGCCCGGAAGGCATCGCTAGGCAGCGCAAGCGGGGCAAGCTGACCATTCGGGAACGAATCGACGTACTTGCAGATAAAGACTCCTTTAAACAGATGGGGAAACTCGCGGGATCTGCCAGCTACAATGAGCAGGGCGAACTGCAGGGATTTGTCCCAAGTGCGGGGCGATCGGGCTTGTGCCTGATCAATGGTCGCAGAGTCTATGTTACAGGTCAGGATTTTACCGTGCGGGGAGGCGCAGCTTCGGCGTCTGGCGGTGGGATCGATGCCGGGCATAACCATCCGACCCCTTTATCCATGCGCTTGCCCACCGTCAACTTGATTGACGGTGTTGGGGGCGGTGTGGAGAGCTTGGAGAAACTCGGCCGGACCTATATCCCGGATGGCGCATTCTTCGGCCCGCTCACCGAAATACTGAATGTTGCGCCGGTGGCGACCGCCATCCTCGGTCCCGCTGCTGGGGGGCTCGCGCCATTCCCGTGTCTCAGCCATTTCAGCGTGATGGTCAAGGGTATTGGCCAGGTGTTTCCCGGCGGCCCGCCTGTGGTCAAGGCTGCTCTTGGGTACGAAATAGACAAAGAGGAACTCGGTGGATACAAGATTCACACCCGGATCAGTGGGGTTGTCAATAACGCAGCAGATACAGAAGAAGAGGCCATGGAGCAGATTCGTCGGTTTCTGAGTTATCTGCCCGACAACGTCTGGGAAATGCCGCCTCGCGCGGAACCAGCCGACGACCCTCAGCGCCGGGATGAACGCCTACTCTCCATCATTCCCCGGGAAAGACGGAAAAGTTATGATCCCCACGTGATTCTCGACAGTGTTTTCGACCGGGACTCCTTCTTTGAGATTTCTCCCGACTTCGGACGATCACGGATCACCGGGCTCGCAAGAGCAAATGGCTATCCGGTAGGCGTGATGATCAACAACAATAAGCGTCTTGGTGGCGCCATGGATGTAGATGCGGCAGAAAAGTCGGTCCGTCTCATCCAGCTTTGCGATACGTTCCACCTGCCGCTGGTCTTTCTGATGGACGAGCCAGGTTTTCTTGTCGGTATCGAATCCGAAAAACGGGCGATCGAACGGGCCGGTACACGCCTGGTGTATGCCACAGCCATGAGCAAGATGCCGATGATCTCGTTCATTATTCGCCAGTCCTATGGACTTGCAGGGAGTCTGCAATACCGGCCTGGCAGCGGCCTGTATCGTCGTTATGCCTGGCCGTCCGGAAACTGGGGCTCCATGCACATCGAGGGTGGTACGTCGGCGTCGTTCCGTCGCATCATCGAGGAGGCTCCCGATCCTGAAGTGAAAAGGCAGGAAATCGAGCAGCAGCTGCAGAGCTATGCATCGCCCTTCAAGACCGCTGAAGCCATTGGACTCGACCTGATTGATCCGCGGGACACACGATTGCTGGTTTGCGAATTTGTCGAAATGGCGCAAAGGGTCATTAAGACACAGCTTGGGCCGGGAAGCGGTCCCAGCTGGTGGCCTTAATAGGAGAAGTTTCATGCCTGGTCCATTAAGTCACCTTCGAGTCGTCGAGATGGCGGCGGCGATCCAGGGCCCGGCAGCCGGGTTGTTTTTGAGTGACATGGGTGCCGAAGTGATCAAGGTCGAATCACCACTAGGTGAAGCGAACCGCCACTACCGGGGGGCAGGCAATACATTGTCAGCAGAAGCGCCCGGTTCTCAATTCGTCGCCATGAATCGCGGAAAACAGTCAGTCTGCCTGGACATTCACACCGAACTAGGTCTGCAAGCGATCAATCGGATGATTGCGCGCGCCGATGTGTTTCTGAGCAACTTTCGGGAAAAGGCGCTGGTCAGAATGGGCCTCGATTATGACAAGGTAAAGTCATTAAATCCCGGAATAATCTACGCTCACGTTAATGGCTTTGGCCCACTTGGCCCTGATGCAGACAAGACTATGCTGGATGGAGCAGCTATTGCACGAGGGGGGCTCGCCAGCGTTACTGGATCCGTCGAAACCGGGCCCTTAACGCCGGGGGCGACTGTTGCCGACACCGCCGGTGCCATGCAACTGGCATTGGCCATTGTCACCGCACTGGTGGCCCGGGCACATGACGGACACGGCCAGAAAGTTCAGACCTCAGCTCTTGGTGCACAGTTGTGGCTGCAACAGTGGGAACTGGCCCATGTCTGGATGACCGGGTCTCCGCTCAAGCGAAGTGGCGCTCATCTTGCTAACGTGCTCGGGCCTTACGGTATTTACGAGACAGCCGACGGTGCACACTTCCTGTTCGCCCTCGCCCAGTCGAATGAAAGTTGGGATCAATTCTGGTTATTCGTCGGTGATCCATTGCAGGCAATCCATCCCAAATGGGACACACCGGTAAAACGTGTTGGCAGCTTTGCATCGGAACAGGACGCCCAGGAGATACAGCAAAAGATGCGAACCGCATTCAAGACCAAAACAACCGCGCAGTGGCAGACTTTTCTTGCCAGCCAGCCCGACATTGTTTACGAGAAAGTTCAGAACTACGATGAAGTCCGCACTGACCCTCAGGTATTAGCGAATAAATACACTGAACAAATTCAGCTGGAACACGTGGGTGAAACCTCAGTCGTCGGTAATCTAATTTCCTTCAGTGAAACGCCCGCCTCGATTGGTGGAGTTCCTCGTGAGTTAGGCGAGGACACCCAGACGATACTACAGGACCTCGGCTTCAGCGATGAAGAGACGGATAGCGTGATACGACATGCGAGGCGTGAGCGGGAGAAACTATCAGGAGACTAATATGGACGATATGGTAAAGCAGCCGATCCTATCGGTGACCGAGTTTCCCTGGGTCGGGGACCCGGCGAATCCAAAGACCAAAGAGGAATACGCCTACAAATTGGGGCAGATGGTCGCCCAACAGCGGAGCTTGTTGGACGACGAAAGTATTGAGATGATCTGGAACGGTGGGGCCGGTCCAAGCAAGAATCCCTACAAGCCTGATATTGAGAAACTGAACAGAACGAAGCAGGGGGTTTTTGGTATTTTTACGGCAATAGAACCGGAGGATCTGCCGTTGTACCGTCGCCTCCTTCCGGTCAACATGTCGATGCCAGAGCGTCCGGTACTGTCGCTGGTCAACCTCGACTACAACCAGCCGAATCCTATCACGCGCTACCGGGAGGGCATGGTGTACCTCAAGGGCGTTGGCGCGGACGGTGAAGAAGCTTGGTACGTGCACTCGGTGCCGGTGGAAACCTGGCTGATGCTGGTGGTGGGTCACGACTGGGGATTTCGTAAGGACCTATATGACATGACCGTAACACCGCAAAAATCGACCGTCATGCAGCGAGACGGCGATCTTTATATGTCTCTGGAACTTACTGATACGCTCTGCCCCGCAGACACCGAGTGGCTGATACCCCAGGAACACTGTGGGGGTCACAACAATATCGCAGTCATCTACCCAAGAAATCCGGACGTGATGCTGCGCTTTGGCTGGACAGGTAGGGGTGTCGCATTGGAAGAGAACAAGAAGATGGTAAAGATAAGCGTCAACCCTTCCCTCGACTGGGCTGGTCTGGTGCGTGATGGAACCATCGCGCCCGGCTACTACCAGCGTTACACCATCGATGGCGGCGATGCCTACATCAAGAAAGTGCGTTCAAAATGATGAAGACCCTTCGCATGCTCGGTGATAAGAAGTCGGAAGTGGTTGAGATTGCCGACTTGGAACCGCAGGATAATTTGGTGGTGGTGAAAATCATGGCGTCGGCGGTGTGCGGGAGCGAGCACCCCATCTACGATGTGCCGGCGCCAATACCAGTAAGAAATGGCGGCGGCGGTCATGAGGGTGCGGGAATCGTCTGGAAAGTAGATAAGGCCCAATATGTCAAAGAAGGCGATCGGGTCACTATTGCGCCAATGCCGGCAGGTTGCGGGCAGTGCCTGGCCTGCGCAAAAGGAGACTCCAAACACTGTGAGAATATACCCGAATCGCGGTCCGATGGTGGTACTCATACCCAGTATATGCGGGTTCCTGAAAGCCGTCTGCTAGCGATTCCCGATTTCGTCTCCTTTGATAGTGGTGCAATGATCGACGACTGCGTCGGTACGCCTTACCGTGCAATCAACCGGCTGGATGTCACTGCGGGTGAAACTGTGCTGATCACAGGTGCAGGACCTATTGGGGCTGCCGCAGCCATCATTGCAAAATTCCGTCATGCCACCGTGATCATGGTCGACGTCAATGATTACCGGCTGGAACAGGCAAAGAGCAATGGCGCCGATCATATCCTCAACCCGAACAGGGAAGACTCGCTAGTAAGGATCCGGGAGTTCAGTGCTGGTGGCGTACCAGTGGCCCTCGAGTGTTCGGGCCAGGCCAGCGCTCAAAAGCTCTGCCTCGATGCCGCCGAGGCTAACGGCAGGGTAGCCATGCTGGGCATCAGGAACGAAACGGTATCGGTCAACATGATGGAGCATTTGGTCAAGAAGGAACTGAACTTGATCGGAAGTTGGGCCAGTACTGTACCGGAACATTTTGAGATCATCGAGTTGATCCGCCAAGGCCTGTCCGTTGACGGGCTTATCACCCATCGCTTTGGTATGGATGATGCACCGGCAGCGATCACCACCTTCTTCGAGGGTCAGGCGGTCAAAACCATCATCCAGCCCTGGGGTGAAGCATCATCAAATTAGCGGGGGCGGAAACTATGGTCAGCGTCCTATCATGAGCAAATCCATTCGCATCGATCGTGACGTGCCGATGGAAACCAGAGATGGGGTGACGCTCCGCGCTGACGTTTACCGGCCGGACGATGACATGAAGTACCCGGCTATACTGAGCCGGACGCCATATAACAAACTGTGGTCAGGTCACAACGACTATCTGACGGCTACATATGCAGCATGTGCTGGTTACGCATTCGTGCTACAGGATACACGCGGCACCAATGCTTCCGAGGGCGAGTTCGTCTCGGAATGGAATTGCAATACCGGTCAGCCCGAGGAGGGACCCGACGGCTACGATGCCGTGGAATGGGTAGCCGCCGAACCCTGGTGTGACGGTAGGGTGGGCATGGCCGGAAATTCTTATCTTGGGCACGTACAGTGGCAGGCGGCCCTGCTACAGCCTCCGTCGCTCAAAGCTATCGCACCTGCGATCATTGCTTCCGGTCCAGGACCGGAGTCTCGTGCGAACGGCGTGTTCGAATTCGAGATGATGGTCAGCTTTTATACGATGATGTCCCTGGGGACAGTTGACCGGCTTCGTAAGGAGGGCCAGGACGTCAGTCGGATGAGTGAGATGGTCACGCGGGCTATGAGCAACATTGATGAGGTGCTGGAGTACCTGCCCTTAAAGAACGTGCCCCACTTTGATTTCGATGGCTTGCGAGAGGACTTTTCACAAAGACTAATGGACCCTGCCCGCGCACAGTTAAAGAGCGAGTCGGACCTATACTGGGATTTTGAAAAGGTCCAGGTGCCTTGCTTCCACGCCGGCGGATGGTATGACATGTACAGCGGTTCGCTGTTCACCAGCTTTAACATGATGCGAAATAACGGCGGGTGTCCAGAGTCACGTGATGGACAGCATATATTCTGCGGTCCCTGGGTGCATGGTTCCGCACTATTGCCTGTCACCGGCGCGCTGAACTTCGGCCCTTCAGCTACGGGTATGATGTCCGCCGCTGAGGACAGGCAACTCGCTTTCTTTGATCGTTATGTAAAGGGCATGGATGTCGAGATTCCAGCGGTGCGCTACTTCGTGATGGGCTTGAACGAGTGGCGCGATGCCGATGCGTGGCCATTGCCCGATACAATTTGGAAGAAGTACTTTCTCTCATCGAACGGAAGCGCTAACAGCGCCGCAGGAGACGGCTTGCTGACCCCTGATGCGCCTGGGTCCCAGCCACCGGACTGCTATCACTACAATCCGCTTAACCCGGTGCCTACCGTCGGAGGTAGAAGCCTGGGGGGAAAGCTTACGCCAGGACCTTTCAACCAGGCAAAAGCGGAAAAGCGCCAGGATGTACTCTGCTACACCACGGCGCCACTTGACTCAGATCTGGAAGTGACGGGACCCATCAAGGTTCACCTTTGTGCTGCCACTTCTGCGAGAGATACGGATTTCGTCGCTAAACTAGTTGATGTCTACCCCGATGGTGACGCGTTTAACGTGGTTGAGGGTATTATACGTGCCAGGTTTCGCCACGGACTAGTCAACCCGAGTCTGGTTACACCCGGCGAGGTACAGGACTATGTGATCGACCTGGCGTCGGTGTCAATTGTGTTCAGGAAGGGGCACCGGATGCGGCTCGATATCACCAGCAGCAACTTCCCGCGTTTCGACCGTAATATGAACACTGGCAATCCATTCGGAGAAGATGCCGAGGGACTGATTGCTGAACAGACCGTGTTTCATGACGAGGGACATGCGTCGTATGTGGAACTGCCCATCATGCGAACCGGAACACTTTGACGGGTGTGTGTAAATGGCAACGGGAAAATGAACAAAGACGTTTTCACACTGGCGTATCAGGAGAGCACTTTAAGAAAGCCTTGGGGACACCCTGGAATCTAACAATGCTACCAAGGTTTATTGAACGCGCTAAGCTACTAATCCAAAAAGAAAATTGGAGCGGGAAACGAGATTCGAACTCGCGACCCCGACCTTGGCAAGGTCGTGCTCTACCAACTGAGCTATTCCCGCTTTTTCAGTCAATTATCTGACAATATAACTATTTTCGAGCCTAATTTAAAAATGGCGTACTGAAGCCAGGCATTCTACATAATTGAGGGGAAGTAGAAAATGATGATTTCATTTAATGCGTAGTATTTTCGATAGGGTTATCGGGTGTTGGTTTGAGGCCAGATTGCAAGGCATCTTCAAGCCTAATGAATGAAATCCGTCGTGGACCCTGCCAATGCAGGGTCATCCGTCGCGCGCATAGACTCGACAAGTTTTGACCGATATGACTGAATCAACTCCTTTGATGCAGGATCGTTGATCAGGTTGTTTAGCGCGTCCGGGTCTTTCTCGTAGTCATAGAACTCGAAAGGTACTCGATACTGGAAGTGCTTCACGCGGGCAGCAACTGCAGGGTTCGTCTGGGCCGCATCGACCATCGCGTTCCAGGTAAGCCCATGACGCATTGCCTTGTTATTAAATTCCTTCTTCCCATCACTCCACGCATTCCAGATCAGTCCGAAACGCTTTCCCTGGATCGATCGCATGGTGTAGTCAACCTTCGTGATAATCGCATTGATCTGGGTATAGACATAATCACGGCCATCCTGCTTTTGGCCATTGAGCACGGGTAGAAATGATCTTCCATCCATGCCTTCCATGGCTACAATGCCCAGGATATCGAGGATGGTTGGGGCAAAATCTATTCCGGACACAAGGTGTTCCGTGTCATGGGAACCCGGTTTCAACTTACCCGGCCAGCGGACAATCCACGGCGTTATGGTCGAGTGCCGATAAACATTGGTCTTTGCAAAAGGTACCGCGATACCGTGGTCTGATTTGAGCATCACCACGGTATTGTCGTCGAAGCCGGCGGCTTTCAACTCGCTCAGTACTCGACCGACGACATCATCCGCCCGGCGAACCGAGGAGTAATACATGGCAATCTCTTCCCGGATCTCCGGTAAGTCAGGCAAAAATCCTGGTACAACGATTTCGTCCGGCTGAAAAATTCGACTCGGTTCTGGAACTTCATCCATACCCTGGTCGTATTTCAGTTTTCCCGGTTTGGGTGTCACTTTGCCTGACTTGCCCTGCGCTTTAGAGGTGCTGTTGTGAAACGGACGATGTGGATCGTGTGTGTTCACCATCAGGAAGAAGAGGCGATCGGTTTGTTTTGCATTCTGCAGAAACTCAGCTACGAAGTCTCCATACTGATCCGGGCTCCGGCCCCAGCTCATCTCCTGCTGGTCACGACTGTATTCAAACGCGTTTTCCCTTGAAGGAACCACGTGGACGGTTTTCCCCAGCACGCCTGTATAGAATCCGTTGCCCCGCAGGGTTTCCGGCAGGGTCGGCACATCGGCACGTATCTCATCAAAACCCAGGGCGCCATTGTTCTGTGGGTAGCGTCCGGTCATCCACACAGCGCGCGTCGGTTGGCAAATCGCTATAGTCACGTGTGCGTGCTCAAAACGAAGCCCCTCGGCCGCAAGCATATCAATGTTCGGTGTTGTGCCCGGTACCTTTGCACCGTAGACCCCAACCGAGTCCCGGTTCATGTCGTCAACGTTAATAAAGAGAACGTTCAGCTTGTCGACCGCTACGCTCCAGGGGCTGAACACAGCAATACAAAACAGCAATACGTATCGATTAATCATGCTTCTATAATAATCACTGCGGAAACAGTTGGTACTCCTATTGGTACTCCCAAAGCGCTTTTAAAACTCAACCCTCTTGATTCTAAAGGGCTGCAGGGGATTTATGGCGTCCCCTAGGGGAGTCGAACCCCTGTTGCCGGGATGAAAACCCGGTGTCCTAGGCCTCTAGACGAAGGGGACGCTGTTCTTCGAAAGCGGCGCATTCTATGAATCTCAGCAGTTTTCGTCAAGTTCATTAGCACATAAAGAGGTCTCAGAGGTATCATCAGATATAGGTATGTGGTACTCAAACATCCTCCACCTCAGAATGAATTGCAGGTGAAGAACCGAGATGCAAGAAGGACGATGGCCACAAGAATGCAGACCCTAGAAGGTAATCACACTCCGAATACTCCGCCCTGCATGCATGTGATCAAATGCCTCATTGATGTCCTCGAGGCCCATTGAGTAGGTAATAAACTCATCCAGTTTGATAGCACCGCCCATATACTGCTCGACCATGCCGGGTAATTGAGATCTGCCTTTAACACCTCCGAATGCGGTACCGCGCCAGACCCGACCGGTAACGAGTTGGAACGGTCGAGTACTGATTTGCTGGCCAGCGCCCGCAACACCGATGATGATTGATTCTCCCCATCCTTTGTGACAACACTCCAGTGCTGAGCGCATCAGTTCCACATTACCAACGCATTCAAAAGAGTAATCTACGCCGCCATCGGTAAGGTCAACGATCACTTCTTGAATTGGGTCATCGTAGTCCTTGGGATTAATGCAGTCTGTCGCGCCAAGTGAGCGGGCCATCTCGAATTTGTCCTTATTGACATCTATGGCAATTATTCGATCTGCCTTCGCCAGCACTGCTCCCTGAACTACGCTGAGTCCAATACCGCCAAGACCAAACACCGCCACCGTGGCGCCTGGCTCCACTTTAGCGGTGTTTAGCACGGCGCCTATCCCAGTGGTAACACCACACCCCAAAAGACATACCTTGTCCAATGGTGCCTTTTTGCTGATCTTGGCTAGCGATACTTCTGCCACAACCGAATACTCTGAGAATGTAGACGTCCCCATGTAGTGGAATACTTGCTTTCCGTTACAGCAGAATCGGGTGGTACCGTCCGGCATTAATCCTTGTCCCTGAGTTGTTCTGACCGACGAGCACAAATTGGTTTTGCCTGAAGTGCAGAATTTGCATTCACGACACTCGGCTGTGTAGAGGGGAATCACGTGATCTCCAGGGGCAACTGAGGTTACTCAAGTCCCGACTTCTTCTACTATTGCACCACCTTCGTGGCCTAGTACTGCGGGAAATATTCCCTCAGGATCATCGCCGGATAGAGTAAACGC
>MDTE01081343.1_pt1 | contig 49055 bp, 26 predicted proteins | sample 811231 | NCBI WGS metagenome assembly MDTE01 (sample SAMN05326651, study PRJNA326480) | marine metagenome | isolation source: seawater | place: Indian Ocean: Red Sea | collected 2010 | reverse complement strand
CTTTGTGGATGTAGACAAGGACAGCCTTGTGATGTCGGCAGACACCGTGCGGAACGCAATAACAGACAAAACCGTCGGAATGATACCTGTCCACACCTACGGTCACCCCTGCGCTATGAACGAACTCAATGCCCTCGCAAATGACCACGGTCTGTTTGTATTGGAAGATGCCTGTGAGGCCCTTGGTGCTCGTACAGAAGAGGCACCGGTCGGTGGCCTGGGCGATGTCGGTGTACATAGCTTCTACGCCAACAAGATGATCACCACAGGAAACGGTGGGGCTCTGACAACAAATCACGCGGAGCTGGCCAAGTTACTCCGAGAGCTTCGTGGTTATAGTTATAGTCCGGGCCGCTTCTTCTGGCATGAACATATGCCATTTAATATTCGCATGAGCGCCCTCCAGGCTGCCGTCGGGACCGTTCAACTCCAGAAACTGGAAGAGATCGTGACCCAGCGGCAGTGGCTAGCCATACAATATCAACTCCATCTATCGGATCTGCCCGGCATCACTCTCCCGACAGACTGCTCCTCTGGTCGGCATGCCTATTGGATGTATACCATTCACGTCGACCCCGAAGAGGCCGGGCTGGATGCCAGCACGCTGCGTGCTATTTTGGCCGAAAACGGCATCGAAACACGTCCCGTTTTCACGCCACTGCATGTACAGCCTATTTTACAGACATCCGCCAAGCCGCAAGGTCCCTTCCCTGCCAGCGAATGGGCAGCGCAAACGGGTATCAACCTACCAAGCTCCTATGGGCTCAGTGCAGATCAGATCAAAGCAATCTGTACTGTAATTCGTCGTTCCATTTCCAACGCATAAACCAGACCCCCTTTTACGATGACCAAAGATTCAAAACCGCTGAAAACAGGCCCCGACGGCCATCGCCTGAGCGTGATCGTTCCAACTCTCAATGAAGCGGCCTGCATTGGTACCGTCCTCGATGGGTTATTGGAGACCGGTGGATTTGAAGAGCTTCTGGTCGTAGATGGAGGGTCCGATGACGGTACCCAGGCCATTGTAGAGGAGCGTGGGGTACAGCTCCTACGACAAAGTCGTCCAGGTTTCGGGCCGGGCTTATATGAGGCTTTTGAAACCGCGACCGGCGACCTGCTCTGTATCGTCGACGCCGACGGTTCTCATAATTGGCAGGACCTGCCTCGTATGCGGGCAACCATCAACGATGGGTATGATTATGTGCTCGCCAGCCGCTATTGCGGGCAATTCAAATATCGCGGAATCGGCCGTTGGCCGTGGTCGACCTCGAACGACGACACCCTACTGCACGAGTTCGGTAACCTGTCGATCGTTTTCCTGGCCAAACTCCTTCATGGCTACCCCTTAAGCGATGTAATGATGGGTCTGCAGATGTGGCGACGCTCCATCTTTGACGTGATCCAACTCGAAGAAGAGAGTCAAGCGTTCGAGGCCGAATTTAAACTTCGTGTCCACCATGCAGGATTCAAGATGGCCGAGCTTTCGTCCGTCGAACATCCTCGAATTGGAGGAGAGGCAAAATTGAACGCCTGGACCGACGGATTGGCCACAGCCAGGGTTCTATTTCGGGAATGGAAACGGTCAGGGTGGCGACGAGGGCCCAAATCGCGCTAGGCTAGTAGGTAGCGCAGGAGCATCGTATGTTCGACTTTGACGTTTGCATTATCGGAACTGGCCGGGTTGGCCTACCTCTCGGGTTGGCTTTTGTCGACGCTGGTCTCAAAGCAATCGGCTATGACATCAACGCGGATCTGCGCAGCCAGATCAACCAGGGAACCATGCCCTTTCGCGAGCCTGGCTTTGACGCCATCATCGCGAAGAAGCAGTTTGAGGTGTCCGACAACATCGCGGTCGCGGCTCGGGCAAAGAACATTATCATCACGGTCGGCACACCTCTTCACGAGCATATCGAGAGCGATCTACGGCAGCTTCAGCGCGTCATTGAAGAGCTCACGCCTGTCTTGCGACCAGGTCATTTTCTTGGCCTGCGAAGTACAGTTGCTCCACGAACAACAACATTCGTAAAGCGATTCATCGAAAAAAAATCTTCCCTACGTGTGGGAGTCGATCTCGGCCTGGCTTTCTGCCCAGAACGCATCGCGGAAGGATGTGCTTACGAAGAATTAAAGACACTTCCACAGGTGGTTGGCTGCGAAGACACCCTCAGCAAAGAGGCTTCCAGTCAGCTATTCGAGACGATCAGTCCCAAGGTTCTGCATACCAGCTTTCTGAATGCTGAACTCGTGAAGCTGTTCACCAACGCCGAGCGATATGTGCATTTCGCCCTCGCAAACCAATTCGCTCTGGTCGCCGACACCCTCGATGGAAACATCTACGAAATCCAGTCACTGGCCAATTACGAATATCCCCGAAACCAATTGGCATCCCCGGGTCTGACAGCAGGAGCCTGTCTTCGAAAAGACTTCGGCATGATCAATGAATGGAATCCCTATCCGGATATATTGCTCTCCGCCTGGAAGATGAACGAATCCATCCCATTATTCCTGGTGGATCATCTACGTAGGCGAACAACTCTTATCGACCAACGAGTGGCGATTCTCGGCTACACCTTCAAGCAGGACAGCGATGATATCCGGGATAGCCTGGTGCCGAAGCTGTATCGATACCTTCAACGGGAATGCCCACATTCCATCAAGGTAAGCGATCATAATCTGACCGCCGAGATTCTGGATCCGGTGAATGGAACTCTCACCAACACATCGTGGGAAGAGGCCACGGAAGACGCCGATGTGGTCTTCGTCGCAACAAACCATAACGGCTATGACGAGGTATTGAAGACATTGAGTACCACGCGTCCCGACTGCTGGATCGTAGACATCTGGAATGTCGGGGGGACGGGTCAGATCTTTTATCAGGCGCAGGCTATCGCCGATCTGGGTAGCGACGGATGAAGATGTTGATCACCGGGGGGATGGGCTTCATTGGAGCCGCCCTTACCAGGCACCTTGTCGAAGCTGGTCATACGGTTCGTATATTCGATGATGTATCTCGTGGTGACCCCCACCGGCTCGCGGACCTGGCGGATAGAATCGACTATATACGCGGTGATATTCGTAATCCCCAGGAGGTGCTCGAGGCTACCAGTGGCTGCCAGATGGTCTGGCACCTGGCAGCGGTTAACGGCACGAAGAACTTCTACGCCGTACCAGATACAGTCATTGATGTTGGCATCGGGGGTACATTGAATGTGCTCCAGGCGGCCTTCGCCCATCAGCTTCAACGACTTGTCTTCGTCAGCAGCAGTGAGGTGTATGGAGATGCCCAGCAGATCCCTACGCCCGAAACACATCCTCTGGTAATCGCCGACCCGACCAACCCCCGATTCTCGTACGCGGGTAGTAAGATCGCAGGTGAACTTCTATGCCTCCATATGGGACCCGCACGTGGACTCGAGACGGTTATCGTCCGACCACATAATATCTACGGACCGGATATGGGAGGCGACCACGTTATCCCGCAACTTATTGAAAAGATGATGACGGCTGCGTCCGAATCCGACGCTGATGACGTGTCTATTCCAATCGAAGGAACCGGTAAGGAGACCCGCGCGTTCTGCTATATCGATGATTGTGTCCGTGGACTGGCCCTGGCCGGCATGGAGGGGGAAGCCGGTACGATTTACCATCTCGGTACAGAAGATGAAGTGACTATCGACCAGCTCAATGAGCTCCTCGCCGGGGCACTCGAACTCAAATTAAAAACGATCCCTTCCGAGCGCCGAACCGGTAGCCCTATACGTCGTTGTCCGTCTACCCAGAAGCTTCGCACTCTTGGCTATAAACCACAGGTGCCCCTCGCGGAAGGACTCGCCAAAACCATCGCCTGGCACAAAAAACGACATCAATAATTACAGCGGGCTCTACAGATTCGAAATTTCGGTCCGAATGGTTATCTGTGGGGGGCTTGTGTTGCACCCAGTGCCCGAAATCGCCACCTCTCTTGGGCACGACCCGCTACCCCGATCCCGCGGACCCCATGTCCGCTCCACAAGCCCCCCTTTTACATATCGCCGATCACGAACGGTGGTGATAAACATGACTGAATTCAGTGTGTTAGGGAGCAAAAACTCAGGATGGCAATCCTCGCGCGGGCCTGATAGCATGCTGAATAAGGGGGATCAATTTTCGTTGGTTTCCAATGTTCCGAACGATTTGCTCCTGGTTCTTTCACCCCTCATATGAGGTAGCCGTCTCATGAGTTCCGAGAATCGCCTATCATCACTGGCACAGCACCACAGTATTAAGGAATTCAAAGAGCTTTCCTGGACAGGAAGCTTTGAAGATTATCTAGATATTGTGGCAGATAATCCGCGTGTACTGCGCAATGCCTGGCAACGTCTTTACGACATGGTTGTCGCACACGGCATGGAGGAATACGTAGATAATAAGAAGAAGATTATTCGGTATAACTTCTTCTCGGATGAAGGCGCCGACGGAAAGGACGCAATCTTCGGTCTTGAAATTCCCGTCATGAAATTGATGGATGTATTCAAGGCGGCCGCCCAGGGCTTCGGACCAGAAAAGCGAATCCTTCTCCTTCACGGACCGGTCGGCTCGGCGAAATCAACCGTAGTTCGGCTCCTGAAAAAGGGATTGGAAAAATACACGCGCTCACCGGAAGGCGCCCTCTATTCGTTTGAATGGGTACTGCCGAGCGAACACAGTGATGAAACCTTCGTAAGCCCTGTCCATGAAGAGCCGCTTCTTCTGATTCCCCATGAATGGCGCCATACCGCCATGGAAGAGCTCGGCCTGTTGAATTACGAATACCCGCTCCATCACCTCTTGAACCAGGACCTATGTCCGCCCAGCCGCTTCTACTTCCAGGAGCTACTGGGTCGGTACGAGGGTGATTGGGAGCAGATGATAAGTAAACATATCCGTGTCCGTCGTCTTGCCTTTAGCGAAAAGGACCGTGTCGGTATCGGTACCTTCCAGCCCAAAGACGAGAAGAATCAGGATAGCACCGAGCTTACTGGAGACATCAACTACCGTAAGATCGCGGAATATGGGTCGGACTCCGACCCACGGGCGTTCAATTTCGATGGAGAATTCTGCATCGCAAATCGTGGAATCATCGAGTTCGTCGAAATTCTGAAGTTGGACGTAGCGTTCCTCTACGATCTTCTGGGGGCCACCCAGGAACATAAGATTAAACCGAAGAAATTCGCGCAGACGGATATTGACGAAGTGATTATTGGGCACACCAATGAGGCGGAGTATCGGCGCCTCTTGAATAACGAGTTCATGGAAGCCCTCCGCGATCGTACGATCAAGATTGATATTCCCTATATCACGCGCGTCGACGAAGAAGTTCGCATCTACGACAAAGACTTTAACAACGAATCGGTAAAGGGCGTTCATATTGCGCCCCATACCCTCGAAGTCGCGGCTATGTGGGCGGTCCTCTCTCGACTCGAAGAGCCCAACCGGCCGAACCTGTCGATCATCCAGAAGATGAAACTATATAACGGCAAATCTCTTCCGGGTTACACAGCAGACAATATCAAAGAGCTTCGTAAAGAAGCCCGGCGAGAAGGTATGCTCGGTATCAGTGCTCGTTATGTCCAGGACAAGATCTCCAATGCACTTGTTGCAAGAGAAGGGCATGGCAGCATCAACCCCTTCATGGTGATGAACGCATTAATTTCAGGACTCAAAACCCATAGCCTCATCAACGATGAGGAGACTAAGAAACGCTATCGCGAGCTGATGAGTCTGGTGAAACAGGAATACGAAGACATCATCAAGAACGAAGTGCAGCGCGCCATCAGTGCGGATGAAGAAGCCATCGAGCACCTATGTAGTAACTACGTAGATAATGTGAAGGCATATACGCAACGTGAACGCGTTCAGAATCAGTATACCGGTCAATCGGAAGATCCAGATGAGCGTCTCATGCGCGCCATCGAAGAAAAGATCGGCGTACCAGAGGCGCGCAAAGACGATTTCCGTCGTGAGATCATGAACTATATTGGTGCTCTCGCCGTCGAAGGAAAGACCTTCGATTACCGAAGCAACGAACGCCTTCGTAAAGCTCTCGAGCTGAAGCTGTTTGAAGATCAAAAAGACACCATCAAATTGTCGACCCTGGTCTCCAACGTCGTGGACCGCGAAACCCAGAGTAAAATCGATGTCGTAAAACAGCGATTGATTCGGGACTACGGCTACAACGAAGAGAGCGCCACCGATGTTCTCAATTATGTGGCCAGTATCTTTGCCCGCGGCGACGCCAAAGAGGGAGACTAGAGCGGCTTCACATCCTGATTTAACCCATCACTGCCATGCCAACAGAGTCAGATATTCTCAATATTGAACGGGACCATTGGCGATTCAAAGAGATCGTTAAGGGAAATATCCGTGACAATCTGAAAGAATTCATCAGCAACGGGTCGATCCTGGGGCGTAGAGGAAAAGATAAAGTCTCGATCAACATCCCACAGATCGACACACCTCGATTCCGCTATGGCAAGAAGAACAGTGGGGGCGTTGGTCAGGGAGAGGGCGAGCCCGGTGACTCCCTGGGTGGAGAACCCGGTGAAGGTGAAGGTGGCGGTAAGGCCGGTCAAGCTCCGGGTGAGCATGAGCTCGAAGTCGACATCAAAATTCATGAGTTGGCGGAAATCCTGGGGGAAGAGCTACAGTTGCCCCGCATCGAGCCCAAGGGTAGAAAAAACATTGCCAGCACAAAGGAACGATATAACTCGATCCGAAGTACTGGGCCGCATTCCCTACGACACTTCAAGCGAACCTATCGGGAAGCTCTACGTCGGCAGGTAACCGTAGGAAACTACAACCCGGACAACCCCATCGTTGTCCCAATTCGTGATGATATGCGTTTCCGTTCCTGGAAAGAGGAAAAGCAACCGGAAACCAATGCGGTGATCATCTATATGATGGATGTTTCCGGCTCCATGGGTGACGAGCAGAAAGAAATCGTTCGTATCGAGTCCTTCTGGATCGATACCTGGCTACGCTCGCAATACGAAGGTCTGGAGACTCGTTACATTATCCATGACGCCGTCGCCCGCGAAGTAGACCGAGAGACGTTCTTTCATACTCGCGAATCTGGCGGCACGATGATCAGTAGTGCCTACAAGCTCGCGTCAGACATCATATCCAACGAATACCCAGCGTCGGACTGGAATATCTATCCATTCCATTTCAGCGATGGAGATAATTGGTCGCTAGACGACACCGATGTCTGCATGGCTCTTCTGCGCGAACACATCCTGCCCCACAGTAATATCTTCTGTTATGGGCAGGTCGTTTCCGCATACGGAAGCGGTCAGTTTATCAAGGATTTGCGCGAGCATTTCTCAAAAAACGATCAGGTGGTTCTCTCCGAAATCCCCGGAAGAGACGCCATTATGCAGTCCATTAAAGACTTTCTTGGAACGGGGAAATAGTCATATGGGGCTTCCAGAACCACTCGCCCAATATCGTGATCATATCCGAGACCTATCTCTAGAGCAGGGCTTGGACTTCTTTGAGACCGTTTTCGTTCTGGTGGACTACAAACGAATGTGCGAGGTGGCTTCATTCGAAGGATTTCCAAAACGATATCCACATTGGCGTTTTGGAATGGAGTTCGAAAGAAACTACAAATTGCACGGCTACGGCCTGGCGAAAATCTACGAGCTCGTGGTCAATAATGATCCCTGCTACGCCTACCTTCTGGAAGGCAATAGCGATATGGAGCAGAAGATGGTGATGGCCCATGTGTATGGCCATTGCGATTTCTTTAAGAACAACTACTACTTCGCACGTACCAACCGTAAAATGATCGACACCACAGCGAACCATGGGGTTCGCATTCGGCGGTATATGGATCAGTACGGTATCGACCTCGTGGAACAGTTCGTGGACTCCTGTCTATCCATAGACAATCTCATCGATCCTTTCGCACCAGCGGCCCGCCCAGAAAACCGTATCGACGAGCCCCTGGCCGAGGAAGAACACGATCCCCGTGAACGCCAGACGGTGCCCCGCCTCAAAGTCGATAAGTCCTATATGGAGAACTGGATCAATCCGCCCGAATATATTGCGGAGCAGCGAAAGATTAAGGAAGAAAAACAGCAGGGGCGAGTGCGGTTCCCGGAACAACCCGAACGGGACATCATGGGATTTCTGATGGAGCACGCCCCCCTGGAGCGCTGGCAACGACATATACTGGGGATGTTGCGTGAAGAGGCGCTGTATTTCACACCACAACGCCAGACCAAGATCATGAATGAAGGTTGGGCGAGCTATTGGCACAGTAAGATGATGACGTCAGGTCTCGCCGACGCCGGAGAGATTGTCGACTTTGCTGAAACCCATTCCGCCACAATGGCCACAGCCCCAGGACAAACCAACCCCTATAAAATCGGCCTTGAGCTGTTTCGGGATATTGAGGAACGTTGGGATAAGGGGCAATTCGGAGAAGAGTGGAACGCATGCGACGATTTCCGACAACGCAGTAATTGGAACCGTCATCTCGGTATGGGTCGAGAGAAAATCTTTGAGGTCCGTAAACTACATAACGACGTCACTTTTATTGATGAGTTTTTGACCCCGGCAATGATCGAGCGGTTGGATCTCTACAACTATCGGTTCGATCCCAAACGGGGGCAGTGGATTATCGATAGCCGCGACCCAGATAAGGTGCGAGAGCGACTTCTGTTCCAGCTCACAAACTCAGGGCAACCCGTTGTAGTGGTTGAAGATGCGAACTATCGAAATCGAGGGGAACTACTGCTAGCCCATCGAACCGATCAGACCGGCCTGGATAAGACCTACGCCAAACGAACGCTCCAGAACGTGCTCGCACTCTGGCAGCGACCGGTTCATATTCGCACCGTGGACCATCGAGGGAAGACGGTCGTCTGGTCCCATGACGGCGAAAATTTTGGTGCGGAAAAGAGTTGATGTCACCGGATGAAGACTTCTCCGGAACCTGATAAGATATATGGATCAAACCACCGGACTTGGACGGGAGAGTGGTGATTTTCGTTAAGTCGTCGAGTGGTCTCGACGATCAGGACCCTTTAATTTATGACTTCTGATGCTCAAAAGGACATTTCTCAGATCAAGCCTGCGGATCTTCCTGCCCCACCCCAGACCGCGGCCAGAATTGTCCAAGCGTGTGGTGATCCGGAAGTAGGCTCTACCCGTCTCGCCAAAATCGTCGCCGCAGATCCGGTCCTTACAGCGGAAATTCTCCGTACGGTAAACTCAGCGTTCTTCGGATTCAAACGGAAGGTCACTTCTGCCCAGGACGCCGTTACAGTACTAGGTAACCGCTCCCTACGAAGTATCGCCTTATGTTTCGCTGTTCGAGACTCGGTACGCCCAAACGCTATTCCAGGCTTGGACATGGTGAGCTATTGGGAAGACGCCCTGCGGCGAGGTGTCGCCGCACGACTCCTCGGACAAAAGCTCAAGTTGGACCCCGAAGAAGCCTTTACGGTTGGACTGCTACAAGACTTCGGGGTTCTGGCCATGTTCTTCGCCAAACCCGAGAAGGCGTCCCACTGGAAGACAATGCGCTCCATGTACCCGGAAGAACGGCGGGAACGAGAACGGGAGATCTTTGGCGTAACCCATGACCGCATCGGCCTACTCCTCGCCCGTACCTGGGCATTACCCGAAGAGATCGCCGTACCTATCGCGTATCACCATGCATCATCACTCGCGAAGGTACCCTTATACCTGCGACAGATGTGTAAAATAGCCACTGCGGCCGACTGGGTATGCTCCGTATTTGGAAGCCCAGATAAGCGAAAGGCCCTGGATCGGGTACGCGCCTATCTCGTCAAACCACCCTTCTCCATGTCCCTTAAGCGCGTAGACGATCTACTCACCAGCATTCCCCCAGCGGTCGAGGAGGTCGCAACAACACTCGGTCTACGAGTGGAGGAGCAGGCTACATTCCAGGAAGTACTTCAGGACGCAAACCGAAAGTTAGCGCAGGAGACGATGAGTTATCAGGAGCTTACCTGGGCCCTGGAACAGGCATTGGGCGAAAAGGAACGTCTTGCGCAGGAACTGCGAGAAGCGAATTCACGCCTTGAGCAACTGGCCTATTACGACCCCCTGACAAACCTGGCGAATCGACGACGATTCCTGGAGGCTTCGCTCTCGGAAATATTACGTCATAGTCGATCGGGGAAGGCGCTCTCCCTTATCGTATTGGACCTGGATCACTTCAAACGAATTAACGACTCTTTTGGACACCCCTTTGGAGACGCGGTCCTTCAAGCCGTGGCACGTACGATGCAACGAGTTCATCGTACCATCGACATCAAAGCCCGTATTGGTGGTGAAGAAATGTGCGTCCTTTTCCCTGAAACCGATATGGACCAGGGTAAGAGAGGTGCCGAACGCCTACGTGTAGCTCTCGAAAATCAGGATCTCTCCACACCAACGCATCCGGTTAAGGTGACCGCATCCATCGGAGGGGTCACCTGGAACGGTAATGTGGCCAATCCACGAGAGGCGGGCAAGCTGCTGAAGAAGCTTATGGACACCGCAGATGCGGCGCTCTACACAGCGAAAAACGCAGGTAGAAACCAGGTCGTTTGGGCCGAAAACCTTGTCGATTCCGGTGAATCCTGACGGGTTCTTCAAGAATTTTTGCCGTAGCCAATAGAAATTCGAGCGTCAGATTCCATCTTTTGGAAGCCGTGCCGATTAATACAGTGGGTTCGTGAACGAATGGAGGTTCATCGATGCTCAAACCCCTGGTGCTTACGGCGGGCGCCTCCTTTCAAGAAACATTTTTATTACACGCCCTCGACTTCAAGAAGACGCGGTCTGGGGGTACGTACGCAGAGCTGACTCTGGCCCACGGATCGGACCAGATCACCGGAACCCTCTGGGTTGAGAATCAATCGGAACTCAATCTTGCCGAAGGACAACTGGTCTCCATCCAGGGTCACGTTACTCGCGAAGGGGATGAATTCCAGATCCATATCGACATGGTCGAACCCATTCTTGGTTCCGACCTGGATCCAACCGATTATCTGTCCAGCTCGAACCTTGATTCGGAGACCATGTTTGGGGCTCTGAGACATACGATATCCACGATCGAGGATCAGGATATTCGGTCCCTACTGACCCACTTTCTTGATGATCCAGAGCTGTCGTCCAGATTTCGAAACGCACCCGCTTCCTTAACCGGCCACCACAACTATTCGGGCGGGCTCATGGAGCATGTGCTCTCCGTACTTCATATCCTCGACGATATGGAAAAGCACTACCAACGCTATTACCCCGGACTCGTCGATAGAAACTATCTGCTGGCCGGAGGCTTTCTCCATAATATCGGTCGATTATTTGCGCTTCATTGGTCCGGCCCGAATACCATGCAAAATGACACGCAAGTGATTGGTCACCGGATCAAGAGCGTCGTAATGCTCGACAAACTCGCGGCCCAGATCACCGGATTCCCACCTGCAAAATTGGAGAGGCTCCAACATCTGGTCGCAGCACAGAAAGGTGCTACCACCAACTGGGGCGACGCATCCCATACGATCGAGGCATTGCTCGTTCACGACGTAACTCGAATCGATGCCTATCTCGGCCAATTCTTCGGTGTCTGCCAAAAAGATGTGTCCAGCGCATGGACCCAGTTTGAGCTTGTTTTTGGGGGGCGGCTTCATAATCCGCTAACGACCGAACATCCAGGGCCCTCCAAGTTCTGGACCCCGCAGATAAACCTACACGACACGGTAGAGATTAAGGCCCCGCATGTAGAGTCCGTCTTTGTGTCTCCGGTACTGCCCGAGGACAACCCAGAACCACCGCCCGCGAAAGCCAACTCTGCAACACGCAAACGTACCCGCAAAAGCAGCCGTGGTGCCGAAAACGAACTCCCGGCAGCGATACGAGATCTCTTTGGCCCCGAACACTAAGGGACGGTCTCCAGCCAAATCAATCCAGCAGCCCTCCGGACGCGTATCCATGTGGGCCGCAATTATATCGGCATGCCTCTATTGGGCTGCGTTCCCACCTGTGGGCTTATTCCCACTGGTATTCGTGGCCCTGGCACCACTACTAAACCAGGCTCCAGACCTGAAAGGGTGGAAACGCTTTCTGGTCGGCTGGCTTCACTTCACTCTGGTACACCTCATGGTGTTTTATTGGATCGCGGGAACGGTCCAGCGGATGGGCGGTGTGGGCAAAGGCATCAGCCTACTGGTGCTCCTCGCCTACGCTCTCTTCCACGGCGCATTGGGAGGTGTCTTTCTATGGCTGCTCGGTCGTTTGGGACACGGCTGCGGCGCATTGCGTTTCTCACTTATTGCAGCCAGCCTCTTCTGCCTATTGGAAGCCATCTGGCCGTCGGTGTTCCCCTGGTATCTGGGAAACGCCCTCTATAAAAGCCCGTTCCTCCTTCAAATGGCCGACATCGGCGGCGTACATACACTATCTTTTCTCGCCGTATTTACGGCGGCCTATCTCGCCAGGCGGCTCCCCCCACACGGCACGCGCGACCGAAAAACCATGAAGAAGACCGGCCTGGTTCTCGGTCTGATCCTGGGAGTAGTCCTGATCTACGGTACGGTTCGCTGGATTCAATTTGCTCCACCGTCAAAAGGAGAGGAGATACGAATTGGCGTAGTCCAACCGATGATAAAGGCGATCGACAAGATTAACGCCGACGAGCCCACTCGGCGGTATATCCTGGCACAGACATGGGACCAGCATCGACGGTTACCAATGGATGTAGATCTTACGATCTGGCCAGAAGGCGGTTTCCCCTTTTTCTTTCAGCAGACCCCTTCGAAGGAACTCCCCGTCTCTCATCGAGCGACGACTCGCTTTGTGGCCGACGTCCATCGGGGTGGTATTCCTCTCTTCGTTGGTGCCCTCACACAATCCCCTACCGAAGGCCAACATAATAGCGCGATCTTGATCGCTGCAGACGGTTCGACTGCGGTCTACCATAAACAACGCCTGGTCCCATTTGGTGAAACGCTGCCGCTGCAGTTCCTCATACCCGGCGCTACTCGACGGTTCCCATCGCTCACAAGAATGCAACCAGGAAAGAACCCAGGGATCTTTCAGGTGGGTGCCCATCGGTTTATCGCGCAGATCTGCTACGAAACCATCTTCCCCGGTAGCACACGTGCTGATGTCCAGAGAACGAATCCAGACTTCATCGTAAATCTCACCAATGATGTCTGGTTTGGCAACACTGCGGCCCTCGAACTCCACCTGATGGCACAAGCGGTGCGAGCAGTCGAAACTCGGCGTCCCCTTGTTCGTGTGACGAACACAGGAATCAGCGCCCTTGTCGATCCGCGAGGAACCATTTCCAATCGAAGCCCAGTCTTTCAAGCTGCCGCGCAGGTTTTCACCTTTCGCCCCTATACGGGAGGCAGTCCGTATCTCCGATTCGGGAATCTATTCTTGTATCTGGTTTTCGGACTTCTGGTGGTCTTGAGCTTCGGTCCACTCGTTACCAGGCCTCTCATGGCTCGCCTTGGCCGAACCGGAAAATGAGCGGTAGCACCCGCAAATAGCCCAAAAAGGTCCCCTGGGGAAAATTGTGTCTACTCAAGGATGAACCCAAATAAAAGGGGCTACTCATGCTTTGATTGACACCATCAGCCCATTGGATACAACGCCCAAACGTTGCATAAGGACCTATTTCTTGGTTAGTCGACGAAACGAACGAACTGAATCGCAAAATCTCACGCGAATTGAAGAGATTGAGGCGTACTTGTCCGAATCCGAAGATCCGGTAGGGGAACTTCTGTTCTTATGCCGTGATGATTCTGCGACCGTCCGAGGACAGGCATACCGAGCCCTGGTCGAATTCTGGCAAGACAAGCGGGTTCTTCCGTTCCTTCAACGTACTCTTGAGCACGAGCCCGATTCCCATGCTCGTGGCCTTGTCTGTATTGGACTCGGACGGTTCCTTGATACCGCGAGTGAAGAAGGGGTTCTGGAAGCCGATTTTCGGCCCGACCCCTATACTCCCGAGGAGCTCCAGGACATCACTCTTGCCCGCCATGTCTACGATCGTATCTTCTCCCTCGTCCGCTCTGACGATACGGACCTGGAAGTGCGAAGGCGAGGGCTTGAGGCTCTGGGATCGTTCGCCTACCGACCCGAAGTGGCCGAGTTGGTGGAAAAAATGTACCAGCGCCCAGAAGAGAGCGCACAGGTGAGTGCGCTATTCGCCATGGGTCGCAGTGGTCTTGATAAACTCTACCGTAAACGTCTTATCAAGCACCTTGATGACGCGCGGCTGGCCGTCCAATTTGAAGCGATCAAAGCTGTCGAATGGTGGAAGCTTCGTGCAGCGCTTCCCTTCCTACGAAAGATTGTCCTGGATAAGGAAAATCCCAATCGTGGGTTTGCTCTTGAAGCATATATGCAATGTGATCCTCCGCCGGAGAAAGCTCGCGACCTTCAAAATGCGGTCCACGAAATGATGCCTGACGCCATCTTTGAAGAAGTCATCCCAGATATCGAAGATAGATTCCTCGACGCCCTGGAGCTCGGGGATGGGAATGAAGACATTCAGGGCCTATTCGACAATGACCCTCTGGACGATCCGGAGAGCTGAGACTCGTCGTCAGGGTACGGGATATTCGTCTGTAGTCACTCGAAGATAGGACGAGCCCGCGAAAAACGTCGTACGGATAAGGGTGAAGTCATCAATACTGAGACTTTCTTCGCTCCGGTCCATAAGAAATTCGGTCTCAACCAGTCGGAGATCAGAGGAAAGTCGTAAGACCTTTCGTCCTTCTTGCACCAGTACTGCCCCATCGGGGCAGACGATTGCAGTACTTCGCGCCTGGAATGGGTGATCGGCAAAATATGGATGTAGATCGCGTAATGCGGTCTGTCCGGCTTCCAGATTCACCGTAATGATGTCACGCAAACCCAGACCAACAATCAACCCAGGGCCCACTGCAAAATTGTTGATCTGACCTGGATACCGAATCAACGGAACAGGGACCCCATCGTCTCGAACCCGCAACACATGGGTAATATCATCCTCGTATAAGGCGATAATCAGCTCTGCCGTATCTGGGTGCAGACATGCCGCTGTCACTTCAATGCCACTGTCTCCACCGAATAGTGGTACTTCACGTACATCCGGTCGTCCCGCCGCATCAAACCGTATCAGACGATCACCATGTATGACGGCTAACGGTGCCTCTTCCTCACAGCCAAGGGCCATCAGTGTAGGCCCCTTCACGCCTCGCTCGAGGGTCACCACAGATTCGACCATCGCCGAGGTTCGATCAAACCAGATCAGTTTCCACTGATGGCTCTCTCCATCCTCATCGTCTTCCGCACCAGCCTCTACGGCCAATACAGCCAGGGCACCACCGGGAACCCCGGCCGCAGTACAACTTACGATTGGGCGTTCTTGTGGCAACGGTACAAGAAACTCTCCAGCGTTCGTATAAGGCCAGGACGGGACCTCTTGATGCCCCGTTCCCTTCAAGCTCATAACAATTTGATCCAACTCCGATGGCGCGGGGTGCTCCACCAATCGCTCCAATACATTTCGAAGAAAAGATTCCGACAGGGTAACTCGACCAAGGTCAACCGCTTGCAACGCAACTCGTGCACGTCGACTAATCGCACTAGTGGTCGGCCGTAAGACGCACTCTGGACGCAACCAGTTGAGAACATCTCCTCGAAGGAGTACCGGGGTATCGGGTCGATCTGTCGTGGTCATAGGTACGATCCTAACCGAGGGTTGCTTGTCTTGCACATAATCTTCACGATACGACGTAGTGTACGGATAGCAAGTAGTTGGAGACAAATAAATGGACGGTCCGAACACTGTAGAGCCTGGTGAACAAGAGAAGGTCTTCTTCGAACCGGACGCCTTGCTGCTTCCGGATCCGGACTCGGAGGAAGGGCTGAAGATCGTATGGGGGGACGGAGTTCTCTGCCATAACGACCGTATTGAACAAATCGGCCCCCGTGACACGATAGAGGAAGCAAAGAACGCCCGAACGGTTCGGCTACGAGACCGAATTCTGGTTCCCGGAACTATCAACGCCCACAATCACAGCTTTCAGTCTCTATTACGCGGTGTGGCTGACGACCGCCCATTTCTCGTCTGGCGTGATGAAGCCCTGTATCGATACGCCCCACACCTCGGAAAAGAGGGAGTCTACACGGGCGCCCTCCTCGCCTTTGCGGAAATGGCTCGCATGGGCGTGACAACGGTCTGTGATTTCTTCTATGTCCATGGTGAAGGGATCGAAACAGACCTGGCAGTCGTACAAGCGGCTCGGGACGTAGGAATTCGACTGGTACTAGCCCGAACCTTCTACGATTGGGACGGCGCTCCAGAATGCTTTCAGGAAAGCCCTGATGAAGCCGAGAGGGCATTTCGAGAGCTCCATACAATGTTCTCATCTGCAGCGGATGTCTCCGTTCTTCCGGCACCACATTCCCCACACGGAGCATCTGCGGAGATGATTCAACGGGGTGCAGGTATTGCGTCGGAGCTCGATCTTCCATGGCACCTCCATCTTGCAGAGGAACTTTTTGAAGTCGACGAAATCCGAGAGCATTCCGGGACCACGCCAGTGGGGTACCTCCAACAAATCGAATGCCTCAATGGAAACCTATGTATTGTGCACGGCGTATATCTACCCGACGAAGATATTGCGGCCTTAGGGGAGGTGGGGGCCGGAGTCCTTCATTGTCCCAGTAGCAATATGTTCCTTGGTGATGGGGCCGCCCCATTACGTACAATGCTCGCCAAGGGTATGCGAGGAGCTCTTGGTAGTGATGGTGGGTGCTCCAACAATCGGGTGAGCGTCTTTGAAGAGATGCGTATGGCGGCCCTTCTGCAAAAGGTGATCGCCACGGATGGTGGCGCTTTTGACGCCCCCACAGCGTTTCGATTGGGGACGGAAGGTGGAGCCGACCTATGTGGCGTCGATGCGGGACAAATCGCGGTGGGCCGCCTGGCGGATTTCGTGTCACTCGATCTCGCCGACCTTTCCCTACAGCCGGACGTCCACCTGCTTCGGAACATCGTGTACGCTCTTCAACCGACGGCTATTCGAGAAGTCTTTGTCGGTGCAAAACCGGTTGTTCAAAATGGTGGCCTGACCCGTATCCGCGAACAAGATGTTCGTGCACGTGTGGTAAGCACCGCCAAGCGAATCGGACTTCAAGCAGTCTAGACGGCCTACAAGCCGGTCTCACGAAGGGCTTCTATCGCCTCTCTCTGTTCCGCTGTGAGTTCGGCTGGGACATCTACATTCAAGATGATGTGGAGATCGCCTGCTTTCTCTCCCTTCTTCGTACCCGGCACTCCATGACCTCGAAGCCGTAGACGAGCGTTCGGAGATGTCCCCTCGGGTACCTTTACAGTATGGCGTCCGCTCAGCCCTTCTACGGTGACTTCTCCACCGAGCAGCATCGTCGTAATCGGCACAAGAGCTTCCACCTCGATCTGCTGGCCCCGGCGCTTCAATCTAGGGTGATCTGCAACTTTCACCTTGAGATACAAATCGCCACGTGGACCACCCGGCCCCGCCGGATACCCCCTCCCACGAATGCGCAATTTCTGGCCACTATCGACCCCGGCAGGAACCTGGACATCGACAGAATCAGACGAGCCATCGGGCAGGGATATGCGAACCGATCGTGACGCTCCATGGATGGCCTCTTCGAATCCTATCTCAAGGGTGTGCTGTACATCACGACCCCGGGGGGGCTGCCTTCGACGTGGGCCACGTGGACCACCGGAGAAGCCTCTGCCTCCAAAACCAACGTTTGGAGAAAAGCCGTGCAAGCCAAGATCCGCAAAGATCTGGCTAAAATCCATGTTCTGGAACACTTCATCGGCGTTGAACTGGTCATGAAATGCAGCGCTACCCATCGCATCATATTTCTGCCGCTGGGCCGGATCAGACAATACGGCGTACGCCTCGTTCACCGATTTAAAGCGCTCTGCAGCCGTAGGATCGTCAGGATTTTTGTCGGGATGAAGCTTCCGGGCTAAGCCTCGATAGGCCTTCTTTATCTCGGCCGCGTCCGCCGATTTGGAGACCCCCAGAGTTTCATAATAGTCGTTCGACATTTGTCGCCTGAATTTTGTGCCACTACACGCTACGGGAACAGTCTTTTGAGCCGATGTGTTTCAATATAGGTTCAAACCTCAAAAGGTCGAGCCCCTAATTACAAGATTGCCCTGAACTTCTTGACTGAGCAACCATAGCCCCGCCCTTTCTCAATGAAAAAATCTGTTCTCATACTGACCATTATTCTGAGCGTCACCACATCGGCCGTCATCGCCGGCCCTCGTCGTGCAGCACCCACCCATATTTGGGATACCCTTGCCAAAGCTGCGGCAAATGTACGAGTGGGGCATGCTGACGGCGCATTAAAGATCCTCAGACCTCTTATCCAGCATCCAACGGGTATCGAGGGTACTGCTCCCGTGATTCGTATTCTTCATGCGCGGGCACTGCTTGCTAAAAGCCAACCAGATAGAGCGTTGGAGACACTCGGTCCATTGCTAAAAAATCCTCCCCTCTATCTTTCGGAGGTTGTGCGTCTGGTGTGGTTGCGTAGTGCTGCCGCCTTAAACGATCACGAGCAGGTCTTACGCTCCACAGAGCTATTACTCACATCCAAAGACCTGCCGGATCTTCTTCGCGACGAGACACTGTTTCAGAGAGCCAGGAGTCTATGTATGACGCCTGGTCGTGTCGCAGAAGGTATCTCCATATTGAATGATCTCAGAGGTCAGGGTTCGAAAGGGGCAATCGCATTCAAACCCGCGGTTTTAGAGCTTCTCGCCACCTATCTACCAAAGAGACGGCAAGGGACCGTATTACGACACCTGATCATCCACTACGGAGGAACGTTTCAAGGGCGGCGCGCACTCAAACGGTTCGATCTGAATCAACTGAACCCGAAACAACAGCTTAAGCGGGCTCGTAAACTCTACGAAGACCGAGCCTACGACCTTGCCAGTGACGCCTATGCGAGCATTGCCAAAGGCCCCGGCCGTAAACTCCGTCAGGAGGCTCAACTGCGTATGGCCACCATGCGTATGCGACTTCGTAAAGAGTATCCGGTGGCCTACAAGGAATTGGAAGCCGCAGAGAAAGGTCCCAATACAAAGTTCGCCGCCGAAGCCTACTATCGACGAGGCCTTATGGAAGGAAACCTTGGGAACTTTCGTCGAGGCTCCCGGCATATGCGACGATACCGAAAGAAATGGCCACGCGGTGATCACCGGGTGCGTGCGACCTATCAAATCGGACGGCTTCTACATCAAAACGGCGATTTTGATAGCGCATCCAAAGAGCTGGAAAAATTCGTCAAAGCCCCCTATGGCAAGGCCGTGAAATGGCGTTGGTTCTACGGTTGGTCTCATTTCCGCCGCGGCGATTATGCCCAGGCACGAACAATCTGGACCGACCTCCTGAAAAGCCCCAAGCTACTTGTTTCCGATAAAGCCCGGTACTGGATGGCTGTCTCCTACCTTAAGGAGAATAAGAAGTCGCGAGCACAAAAGAGCCTCAAACGACTGCTTCAGACAGCCCCCTATAGTTATTACGGATTTCTGGGTTCGACTTTACAAGCCCAGCTTTCTGGTGGCTCACCGATTCCAGCACGCGATCCGAACCGCTTCCCCTTAGTGCTCCCTCAGCGACCCGATCTGACCGTATGGGCCCGAACCGCAAAAAATGACAATCTGCGTAGATCCCTCATCAAAGTACAACGCGTCGCTGCGGCTGGATTCCCATCCATTGCACGGCATGTTGTAAAGCAGAATAAGGTCGAGGAGAAACTCATCCGAAACATGGGTTCGCGTCACCGCGATACGATTGTCTCTGGTTTGGATTTCTGGCTGGAGCGCTGGGGTTATCGTTGGAAACAACGGGCCAAGAAGGCTCGTTTCCGGCAAATCGCCTGGGTTCAGAAGATGACCCGTTTCGCCGACGACACCTTGCGCGTCGTATTTCCACCGGCCTATCTGGACCTGGCAACCGCCGCGGGTGAGTTACACGACATTTCTCCCTGGTGGTTGATCTCACATATGCTGCAAGAGAGTCGCTACAAAGAATTCGCCGCCAGTCATGCTGGTGCCCGCGGCCCTATGCAGATCCTGCCGAGGACGGGTCGGCGAATAAGCCAACAGCTGGGATTTCCCATGGGAGAGTTCTATACCAGCCAACTCTTTGAACCAGGGATCGCCCTACGCCAGGCGGCCTGGTATCTGGACGCATTACGCACAGAATTCAATGGCAATATTACCCTAGCCATCGCCGCCTATAATGGTGGTCCGCTTCGATTTGCCGAGTACTTGACGATGCCATCCAATAGGAAGCTCCCCATGGATATGTTCATCGAGGAGATCGGGGCGCACGAGAGTCGAAACTATGTTCGTAAGGTCACCGACCATATCGTTCGATTCACAACGTTATATGCCTCGGATTCCGACAGAGACGCTCTATTATCCAAGCTCCTCATGCCCGAGCGATTACCATCCCCCAAAGGAAAACTTCGATTCTAGGGCAGAGACTGTCGGTAGATATCGACGCCTTGGTCTTCCTGCGATATGACAATGCGCATGAAGCAGATCATAAAAGGATTCCTCCCAGCTATCGTAGCCATCGCCGCTATGGTCCTGGGCTGTACTGGCCCTACACCGAAGCGCATGAGCGACACCCCATATTGTGAAGTGATGGTTACGGTCGAAAAGATGATGTGTAACCAGGCCTGTCCACCGAAAGTAAAGCGCGCGCTGGGCTCTGTTCGGGGAGTGCGAGCTGTCGACGTGATCTATAATGAGCGCGTTGCCTATGTTCGAGGTTCCGGTCATCTATGTTCCGAGGCGGGCAAAAACGAGCTGGTACCAGCCCTGGAGAAACAAGGGTTCGGTGGGACGGTCAGGCAAATGAAGATGGATGCCGGTGGTTGAATCTATCGGTTGCAGTTGGTAGGTTTTGTTGGGCACAAACACGGCAACCATGACGGCTATATGCGCGATCTGAATCCCCACAAGTCCATTTCTGCTCGCATCGTCGTTGCAATCCTTGCTGGCTTACTCCTTTTCTTGCCAGCGCAAAGGGTAGAAGCCGGTACATGGGAAGACCCCTTCTCGATTCGAACTCTTCCCCCTTCGATCTGGTTCGGTCACCCGAATTGGCAAATGGGTATCGGGCCTCAACGAGCTGGCGAAGGGATTCGACTGTACCGTATGACACCAAACCAGGTGGAGGTAATGGCACCGATCCTCCCGGTACCAGCTACGGGCGAAGCGTTTGAAACGATCGCAATCCATGAAGTCCCAATGGATTACCCAGTGGCCCTCGCCTCCGACGCTGTCGATGACACGGTCATGACCGTAATCGCGGAAGATATAGACGGGGATGGTATCCTGGATCTTCTAGTACCGGGACCGAAAAACCGCATCCCGATAGTATACCTGAAAGGACTGCCAGAAGGCGGCTTCAAGGACGTAACGATCGCACGGGTAGCTTCCGTTCCACGACGTAATTACCATGGTATCGCCCTATGGGACGCCAACGCCGACGGACACCCTGATGTGGTCGCTATGGGGCTGGGGGATTTGGAATCGGGCATCTCCTTTGGAACTGTCACACCGCCCCAGACCTACGTCTTATTTATCAACGACGGACATGGGTTCTTTCGAGACTTCGTCACCCTTCCCACGGTCTCGAATTACCCAAACGCGATCGTATTCTTTGATATGGATGGCGACAATCTGGCCGAGGCGTGGAGCTCCAATGATCTGGGCTTTGGCGACCAGCGGGACAATAACCTGAAGACCATAGACAGAAACCCCGGTGGTCTACCAATCATCGAAGATATCTACCCGGGGATGATGAATTCGGATCTAGGTCGAATGGGCATGGGCTTTGACATCGCCCATCTCTATCCGGGCGCTCCGCTTTTCGTTCACCATACATCCATCGGCAGCGGCGTCGCACACGAGCGTGACCCTGAGACTGGCAAATTCAATATCGTCTCGGGTGGGTACGGAAGCCAGAGCACCTTTGACAAAAACGCCTACCGAACCAAATGGGGGCCCGTATTTGTAGATCTCGATCTCGACGGCCGTACCGACTTGTTGGAAGCGGGTCGAGGTGTTGGCGCAGCAGTTATTGGTCTTCCCGATGCCCTGACCGAAGGGCTTTTGATGTTCCGTTTTGAAGAAGATGGAAAATTTCGGGCAGGAGAAGACACCCACGGCTATCTGAAGACCAAGCGGATTCGTGCTGTGGAACCTCTGGACATGGACAATGACGGACGAATGGACGTAATCGGTTGGACGGTAGCCGGCGATCCGCTGCTTATGATGAACACCCTGCCTCCTCTCGGCCACGGTATATCCATCACGCTCGATAGCACCGTATCCGCCCCCCGAGCCACCGGAGGTACCGTTCATGTTACTTGCGGTAACGAGCTGGTACCCGGCGGTGAGAACGCACAGGATTCCACCTGGACGCGGTATATTAAAGATTGCGTCATGAGCCAGGGTTGTTTTCGAGGCATGGTTCATGTGGGAGTGGGCGATTGTGAGGGCCCGTTAACCACCGTCGTAGAGTGGCCATCTGGGTACATACAGACTGTGTACCAGCTACCAGTCGACCAGGGTGTAACGATCACCGAACCCGATTGGTTCAAGGTTGTATCCGAACCGCACTCTACCGAAGACCTGACGATTCATATCGCTCCCATACAACAAAACGATGACGAACCCGGTTGCAGCGAGGAACCCGTAAACTTACATGTGATCACAGCGACGGAGACTACCGTACTGCCGGCTCCCTGCGACACAGAGTTGGATATCCATATTGGTTCTGTTCCGTGGCCAGACATTGAACCCGGTTCCTATTTTGGAATCGCTGCAGAGGTCGGCGGAGTTGTCTTTTCTCATCGAATTCGTCTCCAGGTTCCACTGGAGGCTCCTCGAGCAAATATACAAGTCGCTCCCTCCGGCCTTCCAGCCGAAACCCCTGGGTATGTCTGGCTTAAAATGGATAACGACATCGAAGGAGATCCCCCCGAGATCACAGTGATGGGAGCTGTCGCAACGGGCGACCTGCAAGAGCTGGAACCCAACGTTTATATGCTGCCGGTGGACTTACCCGCCATCGACACGCCGGTGCACGTACGAGTTCACCGTGGCGATGTGGATTATTTTGATAGCGTCGTCGGAAATACCGTTACCCCCTGTGAAATCGTAAAGACCCGAATTCAGTCGGTGCAAGACCCAGAAGGCGACCCCGCGGCGGACAACGTAGAGGAACAGCTGATCTTCCAATTCATAATGGAGGGACCACGCTGCCCAACCAACGACTTCGAACTCGGAGCCACCGGCTCCTACACCGATGGTAGCGGCGCCGACACACCGGAGATTCGGCTACGCGATTCCTATATCAAGGTCCTCGTCGAGAGCCTCAAAGAGCAGGAACTTCACCTGGATATGACAACTGGTGGTCTGGGAGTCTTGACCTTCGACCAACATCTTCTTCCGTTCCCAGAAACACCCGAACAGCTCCTCGAAGAATTGAACCCCGAGGGTGGGTGGCTATATCCGATGGCCTTTATCCAGGCCGACGGTCGCGACATCGCTCCTGTGGGATTTGTCGTTCGAACGATGGACGACAAGTTGATTACACAGGTGGAGAACTACAACATTACTGTTGAATGCGAAGGTGGCGTTGAACAGGTCTACCCCTACTCCTACCACTTGCCGGCATTGACCATGGCTCGACTATTTGTTCGGGCTGGAACCGAGCCCGGCGATCATCTTTGTGAAATCATGATCGCAGGCCAACCCACCGGTATCACCGGCTATATTCAAGTGGATGCGGCCCTCGAAAGCCCCACGGTGGACGCAGACAATACACTCCTATTGGTGTCCCCCAGTGGTGGAGGTGCAATGTCGGTGATCGTATTTCCCAGAGACTCTGCGGGAAATCTGATTGGTTCGTCGACCGATATCTCTATCTTTGCGGTCACTGGCGAAGTCACTACGCCGCTGACATACGCGGGGCGCGGTCTCTTCGTTGGCTTGTATACGCCCCCGGAAGGCTTCGGACAGGCCCAAATACAGATTCACGCGAATGGTGTAGATACCGGGGTCGGCACCGACTTCTTAACCTACCCCGCCGGAGGATTTCGATATTGGCCGGTGGAAAAACCGGAGTATGAAGTCCCGGATATCTTTTTCCCTGAGGGCAAAGCCTTAAACCCGATTGGGATCTCCTATCCCCCCATTCCTCCAGAAGCAGAGGAAGAGGAAGAGCCGCACCAGGGCTCATCGGCTATTAAGCTCGCCCCTATGCCGGAGCAGGCCTCTGGCTGCACCACAGGGCCGTCTCCCACCGGAACCATCTTTTTTATACTGCTTTTCTGGTGTGGAGTGACGCGACTACGTCCCACGCTAAAGCGGGTTTCTTGAAGTCTGGCTCGGGGCACGCCACAATGTACCGATGACTGAGGTTGGACACACAAGAGTCCCGAAAAAACTGGGACGTTTTCATCTGCTACTGCTCTGGCTCCTGGCGAGTTTTGGATGTGGTGGTGGGACGCCCCCCACGACAAATCCATTTCTTGAAGTCAACCCATGGACCCTGACAGCGGAAGACCTCGTTGATGGTACACTGAACGCCGCCTGGTCGTTTGGTGATGAGCTTATCGTCGTGGGCGGTACGCCCGGTAATGCGGCCGTCCTATGGCTACGCGATGGCGTCTGGACTCGAGACGATGTCCCTCACTACCACATGCTCTGGTGGGTGCATGGCATCACACCCGATGACGTCTGGGCAGTGGGTGAAGGTGGGGCAGCACTTCATTATCTGAATGGAGAATGGACCCGGGTAGACCTTGGAACAACAGCAGCGCTCGCTGGAGTTTGGGGCGCATCATCGGATGATGTATGGATCGTTGGTGGTCGGCCCAAATTACCGAATGTGCCACCTATGGCATGGCGAATTATCAACGGTGAACCCCAGGAGGTCGAGCTTCCAGATTCTGGAGGCGGAGCCTTCTTGAAAGTATGGGGAGATGACGACGGGACGATCTACATCGTGGGGCAACAAGGAAAGTTCCTTGTGATCGACGAGTCCGGTGCGAATTTCCAACCTTCGGGGTTCTCAGACAATATCGTTACGGTCGTCGGTGGGCCAGACGGTAACGTCTATGCGGTCGGTGGTGCCGCACAAGGCGCGATTTTCCGATACGACGGGTCCGAGTTGAAACGAATCGAGACCGCAGAGCCTCTTCCTGGGCTCATGGGCATTACCTTTGATCCGGAAGGCGGACTCTGGGTCGCAGGCCGAAACGGCTACATTGCAAGAAGCTCTGACTTTGGTGTCACATTCGACGAGGGAGATGTTCCCACCTTGGATGCGTTTCACGGCATTACCGTTCATCAACAGAGCGTGCTCGGCCTGGGAGGAAACCTGCTTTCCGGAAAGTATGAACTCACGGGTGTACTTGCACACCATGGCCTACCCGAGCTTCCCATACTGGATCTGGGACCAATCTCTCATACCGACAGTGGTCCCACCGACGTCGGTTCCGATGCTGGATCCGACGCTTCGGACATCTCCGATAGTGTCTCCACGGACGTATCCGATACGTCGGACGGTACGGATAGTGGATTCATCGACATTAGCGATACGGAAGACGATATCGATCCCAGCGATACGGAAGAAACAACAGATACCGCCGAAGACATCGTTGAAGACCCGGGACCCATCGAAATCGTTGAGCCAGGTGGCTTCTGTGAAGGCCTGGCATGCACCGAAGGCTATACCTGTGAATCCCTCGCGTTCGATATGATCTGCACCCGAATTTGTGAACCCGATCTATTGCCAAATGGGGACGTGGATCCTGACGCAACATCCGAATGCCTGGCTGACTTCGGAGAAGAGGCCTGTTGCCTTGCGCCACCCGATCTTCCAGGGATCCCCTCTCCTGGCTTCATCTGTCACCCCGATCTCTTCTGCAACGGCGCAGGTTGGTAGAATGATCCCCGGTCGCCGGATCATGGTACCAGTCCTCGGGATCCTTCTCGGGCTAGTCTGGCATGGAGGAACCGCACAGGCTGGATGGGGCTCTCCTCTCGGAAAACGCCAGATCTCGGACTGGCCCTCCCTCGACATGCAATTGGGAGTAAAAGGGTCGGCATCCGGTGGCGATCTACGCCTCTACCGAGTGCTGGCCAACTCCATCGACGTCCTAAAACCTGTCGTTCCTATCCCCATGTCGGCCACCGCCTTTCAGCTCGAAACCAGTCACACCATCCATGTAAGCAGTGGTACCCACATCTCGGGTAGTCACGAGATGATTCCCAATGTAGTCGCCGCAATCATCGCAGATCTGGACAACGACGGACTAGACGATGTGCTGGTTCCAACCCCTTCCCCTGGCCGTCCTTTCCGTTATCTGAAGGGACGAAGCGATGGAGACTTTGATGACGTAACCCGGACACGGATCGCCACAACACAAGCGGTCGACGCATACGGGATCGTCATGTGGGATGCGAACCACGACGGCCACCCGGATATCCTCGCTGCGCCACAACGTGTCCTTTCCGACGGTATACCTTTTGATCTCGCCACCCCTCCGCACGACCTCCTCTTGTATATAAATGATGGCGAGGGTCGCTTTTTCGATATTCAGGCGCTCCCATCAACGACGCCGTTCGCCAATACATTATTCCTGTTCGACACCGACAACGAGCTAGGAGCCGAAGTGTGGATATCGGAGGATTACGGTTATAACGAATATAAAGATGTCATTCTCAAAGCCACCAGCGATACGACTGGTTTCTCCATAGAGAATATCATTACGACGTTGATCCCAGACGATGTCGATCGGCATGGCATGGGTCTCGATATCACCGTACCTGCTCCAGGACATGCGCCTCGAGTGTACCATACGTCCATCGGCCCCAGCATCGTCCACGAGTACGATGTCACCACCAATCAGTACACGGTCGTGCCCGGGGGCGCAGGAACGGAGACGCCCTTCGATAGAAATGCGTACCGAACCAAATGGGCGCCCATCTTTGCCGATCTGGATCTTGATGGGATCACCGACCTGATCGTGCCCGGCTTCGGTGTGAATTCGCAGGTCATCGGTCTCCCTGATGCTATGGCCGAGGGCCTACTCGTCTACCGGGGTAATGATGCAGGTGAGTACACCCTACATCCTGACAGCCATAATTTCCTGAAGATTGAGCTGATACGCGCACTGGAACCTATCGATCCCGATGGAGATGGCCGTGTCGACTTCATCGCCTGGCCACGCCATGGAGATCCCTTCCTTCTTGCAAATCTACTCGATCCCGTAGGTCATGGACTGAGCATCGAACTCAAGCCATCGGTCGCCATCCCGCGTGCCTCGGGAGGTTCCGTCGTAGTTCGCTGTGGAGACCAAGAATGGAACCGCTTTCTTAAGGACTGCGCGATGGCACAGGGATGCTTCCGGGGATGGGTTCATGTCGGTACAGGAACATGTGACGAGCCCGTAGACATCACAGTGAACTGGCCATCTGGATATATCCAATCCGTCTCCAACGTCGAACTGGATCAGCAGATCCAAATCGTTGAACCCGAGTGGCTCATGTTGAGTGAAACGGACGCCACGACCAGCACATTGCAGATTGCCCCGGTCGAAGGCCCCTCTGGTGAGCCGGGTTGCTCATCGGAATCGGTCACAATTGAACTCACCACCGAATCATCAACGCAGACCTTTGACGCTCCTTGCGAAGCGACATCGGGATTCCATATTGCGACGTTTGAACGTCCTGGAACCGGACCGGACCAACACTTTGTCGTGCGCATAGACGTTGGTGGTACACCACTCCCAATCCGGCCCCGTGCTCGCGGTATCAGCGCAGATACAAGTCTCAATGTGTGGCTGGAGCCCCCCAGACCCGCGCAAGGCTTTGAGGGGTTTGTGTATATCCAGGGCAGCGGAGTCGATGGGGCACCACTTCCCAATATCACGGTACACGGGGTTTTAAGCCAGGGAGAGTCTCTTCTCCTTGAGAACGACCTGATTCAAGTTCCTGTGGAGTTTGGTGAGGAAGGTACCGAGGTAACCATCGAGATAGGCGATGGACCCGATTTGGAAGCTTCGCTGGGAATCACCCAGAGAGGATGTTCGGTGATCTCCGAACGCACCCATATGGTCAGCGGATGGAATGATCTCATGCCCTTTGCCATGGGGGAGGTCCACCTGGAGCTCATCCTCGAGGGAGAAGGATGTCCGAGCCAGGCGAGCGGCATTGTCGAACATATCGCTTCTGATAATGGCAGCCCTGTCTTCTACCATCTCGATGTCGTCGGCCCTCGACTAGCATTTCGATTCAATTCCCCACCTACCGTCCCGTTTGTCGTAGATCTGAACGAAAATGGGCTCGGTATCTTTCACGTCGACGAGCATCTGTTGGAACCTCCGGAGACTCCCGAGGATCTGCTGGACCAACTCGACCTCACCACTTCTTCGCTGGTACCAGTCTCTTCATTGATAGGGGATGGTTCTGATGTGATTCCGGTGGCTATGCTACTCCAGACCCAGAACGGGGTGACGATCGGTGATCCGGGTATGTATGACGTCTCACTCCAATGTGGCGGAGGAATTCACGAAGTCGACGTCCGAGAATACCACCTTCCCGCCACATGGATCTTCCGTTCGCTATTAAAGGCGGGAACGGAGACCGGTAACTTCACCTGTGAGCTCCTGATCGGCGAAACCCCAACCGGTATTTCCACTATAGTTCAGGTCATCGAACCGGCCATCCCCCCCGCGATATCTCTCGATCACTCAACGGTCTTCATCTACCGAGCGGGTCCGGTTCTTAATCTTATTGTACAACCCAGAGACAGCGCGGGAAATCTGATTGGCTCCGGCCTCAACCTGGATATCTCTGGCGGCGAACCTCTACTCATCGACCAGCTTCGCTATGTTGGGCGTGGATGGTACGCCTCCAAATATACACACCCCGTCGAAGCGGTGCTGATGCACTTTACCGTCCTACAGGATGGAGCGCCCTTGGGGTTATCTCATCCCTACAACTACTCCCCCGCTGGCTGGAAGGGCCCCTCGGGAGATTGGTCGATTCCGTATATTCCCGATCCACTGGAATTACCCTCGGTCGAATCCTATCGCTGGAACCGTATTCCCCCAGACGATCCAGAAGAAACGGAAACAACCCAGACTAGCCAGGCCTTCCGATCCGGACCAATACCCTCTGGCTGCAGCCAGTCCGGCTCGCACCCCACAAATCTCGTATGGGTTATCCTCGCCCTGCTGGCATTCCGTGCTACCAACTCCAGGCGCTACAAAAACAGGCCGTCCTAGAATCAGGGATCTTCGGAACTCGGTATTGGCAACTCGCAACGCTGCCCATTGGCATCGAATATGGCCCATCCGGCCAGCCCATCGCCAAACCGTCCCGCCACCGCGATTCCACCTTCACCGATAGCCACCACATCGTGGATCTCATCGTGGAAGCCTTCATCGAGCTGCTGTTCCCATTGGATATTCCCGGCGATATTCAACCGCGACAAGAGACCATTCTTGCTATTCGTCACAGCTTGCAGATAACCGCCCACCGCATATCCACCCGAAGGCATCACTGCGAGGCTGGTCAGCAGCCCCTGGTCGGTACCGCCGGTCAAATAATCCCAGTCACGATCCGTGGTTCCAACCTGAGTCTCGAAGACCCAGCCAGAGCTACCGGCACGACCCGATAGAACCACCCGGTCAGAACCCGAAACCAACAGATCTTCACCTCGGGTTTCTCCTTCAACAGGACTACTGAACACGCTCTCGTTTTGTACGTTCCCTGCGGAATCCGTCACAAGCAACCAAAGGGAATCATCCCGTGTTCCCACCATAGCGAGATTGCCATTTTCCATTACTTTAACAGCCTTTAGCACATCATTACCGTCCGGAGATCCGAAGGTAACATCGTCAGTCGTGGGAAGACCGTCGGTTCCTAAGAACATCAACCAGCCATCCGACTTGATGACACCACCACCTGGTATACGAGTCTCGCCGACGACAGCGACTCCACCCGTCGGTAGAGGAACGACATCGAAGGCTGAATCATTATGGTTGTCCCCATCGACCCGCTCCCAGAGAATCTCTCCATTCTCGTCGATCGCGAATACCCAGGCATCTTTCAACCCTGCTCCCTGGGAGCGGGTATCACCTGCAATGACGTAAACGCCTGTGCCAAGGTCGACAATGCTATGGGCCTGATCCATCTCCTCGCCACCATAGACATTTTGCCAGATGACCTCACCCACCGGGTTGGTGCGCTGTATGATGACATCGTAATTGAAGTCGGCACCTGTCTGGTAGCCCGCCAGGAAGAATCCACCATCCGGGGCGCGAATAATCGACGAGAAAAGTACCGCGGTCTCATCTGCCAATACACCGGCACGAGCAACGTGTTGGCAACTTCCTTCCACACAGATGTCCGCAGTACATGCGTTACTATCCAACTCGCAGGTCGTTCCATCGGGACGTGGCGCTACAATGCAACCCGCGCTGGCATCACAGACCGTATCCATGCACGGTTCTGTAGTCTGGGGTTCACAAATAATCGGATCACCAGCCACGCAGATACCGGCCTGACAGGACCAGTTGAAACATTGATCTGGTCCCTGACAAAGCGTTCCGTCCGACAAGCCATCGCAGGGATCTTCGATGATCTCTCCATCGGTCGTTACATCCTCCGTAACCTCGGGTTCTGTAACATCGACCTCATTCGGCTGAATATCGTTCCCCTCGTCTTTCGGCGTTGGGACATCCGGCTCAAAGGTGTCTTCTGTCACGTCGGGAACAGACCCACACTCCTCAACTGTATTGTAAACACAGGTGCCAACAAATGTAGCAGCACTCGGATAATAGACCTGCTCACAGGATACCGCCACGCAAGGATCCGTTGGCTCAATACAGTCCGCTGCGGTCGAACAAGACGCCTGTGGCGTCGGCGAAGGTCCTGTGCACGCCATCGTTCCGACAACAATACAAATGCCAAATACCAGCAGAAGCGATCGCATTTTCTTCATAATTCCCTCTATTCTTCCCGACGAATTTTTTCGTACCTGACTATCGTAGATATCGCATTGAGCGTGTCAATCAAGCTTCCGATTTCGAAAGGGAATATCAGACAAACCCTTTGAAACACAAAAACGGCACTTGAGGGTTCTGCCCGGTAACGCTAAGAATCAGACATGCTTTACGGTAACACATTCGGAAATCTGTTTCGCATCACGTCCTTTGGAGAGTCCCACGGGCCCGCGATGGGATGTATCGTAGATGGCTGTCCCGCCGGACTAAACTTCGATCCAGATATCATTCAAGCCGATCTCGATCGCCGACGTCCTGGCTCGACTCCGCTCGGCACAAAACGAAACGAGCCCGATCGGGTCGAGATCCTTTCCGGAGTATACGAAGGTCAAACCCTTGGTTCGCCGATCGCGATGATCGTTCACAATAAGGATGCACGTAGCCGAGACTACAAAGACATCAGTAAGGTCTTCCGACCCAGTCACGCGGACTACACCTATACGGCTCGATACGGACACCGCGATCCGCGCGGTGGAGGGAGGGCATCCGCCCGTGAGACGGTAGCACGTGTCGCTGCAGGGGCCGTAGCGCGGCAACTGTTGGCCCAGATGTCCGAGATTGAGGTGATCGCGTGGGTCGATCAGGTCGGCACACTGACGGCATCCGTCGATACCGACAAGGTCCTTCGAGAGGACGTAGATCGGTTCCCAGTTCGCTGCCCCGATGAAAAAACAGCGCAAGCAATGGAGAACCAGATCGAGGAAGCTCGAAAAGCACGCGACACCGTGGGCGGAGTGATCGGAGTTGTGGCTCGCAATGTACCGGCTGGACTCGGTTCACCGGTCTTCGAAAAACTCGATGCAACCATCGCAGGCGCAATGATGTCCCTACCAGCAGCAAAAGGTGTAGAAATCGGCAGTGGTTTTTCTAGCTGCACCACGACAGGCTCGACCAACAACGACGCGTTTATCAAGGACGATAACGACGCGATTCGAACGCAGACCAACCACTCTGGCGGGATACAGGGAGGGATCACCAACGGCATGCCGATACTCACACGAGTAGGCTTCAAACCCGTTGCAACACACTTTCAGCCGCAATCAACTGTGACCACAGACGGTGAGGAGACGACGTTCACCGCTTCCGGTCGACATGACCCCTGTGTCCTCCCTCGAGCCGTTCCGATGGTGGAATCTATGCTACTCCTGGTTCTGGCCGATGCGATGCTTGGAGCCCGAATTGCTAGAATCTAACTGCTTTCGTCCCTTTCACTACGCCCACAATATGATAGCCTGTGGATAATGAAGGGGCTCCGTCACACACCCGATGACCGTAAACGCGGCAGTTCTCTACCCGACATCGACCTGTCTGGTATCCGGGTCACCTTTGTAGAGCCGCCATTCCGTCTACCCCATGATTTCATCGACTATCCCACGTTTATGAACCTGGGGTTACTGTTCAACGCGGCCGTCGCTGAACAGCTGGGGGCGAATGTTTCTGTTGTAGACGCAGTATTCTCCGCTCCATCCCTACCGCTCGTTCGGGGTGAGACCGAGGATATTCTGGGGATGGATGTGCCAAGTCTAACCGAGCTGGTTCTTGCCACCAATCCCGACATTATCGTCCTCCACGCCTCCTTTTTTGCGAATCCCCGGTATCTGGAAAAGAGCTTTTTGCCTTCGTTATCGTCAGATTTAGCCAAGAAGGCACCCAATACACCACGTATTCTGGCAGATATGTTCCTGGGTGGGTTGAATTATTTCGATTACGACCCGGAGCCGGTGGCAAAAGAGCTGGGGCTGCAGGTTGTATTGCAGGGCGAAACAGACGCTATCCTGCCCGCTGCGCTACAAAGCGTAAGTAAGAATTCGACTCTCGAACAGGACATCTACCAGCGAGGCGATCGAGCAAGCGGTCAGTTTCCGCTCCACCCCGATGCGTTTCCGAACCCCGCATTCCACCTTCTTCCAATGGACCGCTATTTCGACATTATGGACGAAGCACAGCGGAACAACCTGGTACCAGAATACCATGCCGGCGAGCGGATTCTCCCCTTCATGTCCAGCCGTGGTTGCCCCTACGCCTGTATCTTCTGTACCCAACAGGTTCTTGACCTGTCCTGGCGTGGATACTCCGCGGAGCGCCTTGCGACTATCATGGGGTCGCTACAGGCTGACTATAAGGTGGATCGTATCCTATTTCTGGATGATCTTATGAATCTGGACGGGGAACGCTTCCGGTCCTTCACTCGACATATGGCCGAAATTCAACTGGCCTGGGACGCTGTGAACGGTTTTCGAGCGGACAGACTCAATGAAGAGGTCGTTTCCAATATGAAAAAAGCCGGCAACCGAAAGGTTACCGTAAGCGCAGAAAGCGCCGACCAGGAAGTCTTGGACCGCATCGTACGCAAAGGTCTCAATATTGAAGACATCGATCGAACAGCGGAGACGGCGCACGCTCTCGATTACCCGTGCCAGGTTCACTATGTAATCGGCTTCCCCGGCGAGACCCGCACCAACATCAACACCACACTACTTCACGCGGCACGTATGCGCCGGGACCACGGAGCCATCGCCCTGGTTCAATACGCTACTCCGGTTCGTGGGACGAGACTGTTCCGGGTCGTGGACAAGGAGGGTATGTGGGCTGATCCCGATGACCGTGAGCGGGATGTATCCTCACTCTTTTATAGGGATAGCGTCATCTGTGGCGACGATTTTGATCCGCAGATACTCAAATTGATGCGCGAGTCGTTTGAAGAGGCCATGCGCGACCTCGACGCTATGCCTACAATCCTCCATATGGACGATTCCACCTCTGCTACAGGGATGCGTGCGCTTTCCGATCTCGTAGACGAGCTCAATCAACTCTCCAAGCCGCGGTCCCGTGTCTTCCTACACGGACAAAATGTGCTGGACTACCCAGAGCTTCCAGAACTTTTTGAAGCGACACACAATACCCATACACAGATTGTCGGACTGTCCACGGATGGCTCACAGTTATTGCGAAGGACCGTGCTGGAATTTCTTGTCCAGATGAAGGTGCAGTGGGTCGTATTGGAACTCCCATCGGAGCCCGACGAAGAATTCGATCAGCGAAAACCGATGATTGCCCGCGCCATACAGTGGTTGGGCCGGTCCGGTATACGCTCGTCAGTGATGGCTTCAAGCGCGGTCTTTCATTCGGCCGACCAGAGCATGACCCTCCAGGAATGGGCACAGAATCCAGCCATTCAAACCCTGGAGATCCTGGTCGACGATCCGGCCCATACTCCAACGGATGGGTCGCCAAACACCATCATTGGTCATCTTGACGCTCTCACAGCCACCAGCTCTTGCACGGTCCGAGTCCACGGACTGCCCCCGTGTACTATCGATCAGCAATCTGAAACCACCGACTTGGACGAAAGAGCCTGGCGTACAGTCACCGCCATCGACAAGACCGGGTTTGCAAACACAAGAGCTCGAAACCGTATCGATGCATGCTCCTCCTGCCCGATACGTGTAGGCTGCGCCGGCATCCCGTAAGTTACAAAACTGCCACCCTTTTGACGCAGTGCGAAAAAGAATACGCGCCCACGAGGGACGCTCATACACGCAAGACCTTGAAATTACACAGAACATGTTCTGGTACGAATCTTGCTACTATAGCGCGGAAATCTATCGGTCTACGGTAGATTCTGTTTTTGCTTATGGATGTTTCTATGCACCAACGACAACAAGTCGCCCTGCTCATCAACCAAAATGCTCGCCGTGTGAACAAGCACGTCATGGAGCAGATCCACGAATGGGTTCCTGAGCACCAGGTATACGCCACCCAGTCTCCGGAGGAATCCAAAGAGGCCGTACGTGATATCCTGGATAAAGGCTATGAAAACGTATTTGCTGGCGGTGGTGACGGCACCTTTGTGGGTCTCATCAACAGCCTTGAAGAGATCGCGGAAGGACGCCCCTGGCCACGAATTGGCATGCTACGGCTCGGTACCGGTAATGCATTGGCGCATCTGGTATCCTCCTCATCGCCGGAAGACGATCTGCGCAGCTTCCTGACCCAGCAGCAACGAGACGACATGCCCATCTCGCTCCTATGCGACGATGACGGTGTCTTGTCTCCCTTCGCTGGAGCCGGTCTAGATGCACAGGTACTCCACGATTATAATTCTATTAAAGATGGTTTGGCAGGCCAATACGCTGGCCCATTGGTCAAGAATGTCGTCGGATATTTTCTGGCCGCCTTCTCCCGCACCATACCTCGTCGTTGTAGTCAGGCCTTCAAGGGCAGTAAATTGTCCGCCCGTATTACAAACACCGGCGACCAGGCGTTCATTCTTGGTGAAAATGGGCTCGTACAAGAGTTTGTGGATCATGGTGACGTCGTTTACGAAGGTCCGGTCTCATTGGTGGCCGCTGGAACGACCCCGTACTACGGCTATGGCATGAAGATGCTTCCGCACGCCCGCAAGTATCCTTCCATGTTCCAACTCCGTGTCGGAACGGCCAATGTCGCTAAGTCGCTTACAATGCTGCCGTCCCTATGGAAAGGGACCTACCACGGTAACTCCGTCACCGATTTCGTGGCCGAGTCTGTTAAAATCGAGTTCTCGGAACCAACCCCGTACCAGGTTGCTGGCGATGCCGCCGGTAACCGTGACGAGATCAATCTTCGTGTTGCTCCGCAGCCCGTAAACCTGATCCGGCTCATTTAGGCCCTATCGCCACAAGGTAACCCCCACCAACCCAGTGCGTGAATGATTTCGCACTCCGGGGTGGTTTGGCGAATATTCATAAGGATCCTGCGATCCGCGGATTCACCGGCCGTAATCCGAACAAGATTTAAGAAACGTATCGCTGCGCTGTAAAACACACGGTTTAAATCCAGTAAAAAACCGTCAAAACTCATTATCTATTAGTTTGGAAGCGTTCTGGCATGGGCATTGCATATGCGCGGGCCGACTCACGAAAACGGCACATCCGTACCTTCCGTTGATTCCTTGAATTCAATTCGAGATTTTTGATGAAGACCAATACAAATACAAAAGTAGCTGATTGGGACGACCAGGCCATCGCGATTATAGGTAAAGCCTGCGTATTGCCAGGCGGGTTGAACACGAAGACCTTTGCACAGTTTCTGCTGCAAAGTCAGAGTGCAATCACCGAAGTCCCAGAGGACCGTTGGCGCATCGATGATTTCTATGATCCCGATCCTGCCAGCCCATTTGGTATCTATAGCCGAATTGGTAGCTTCATACGGGACTTTGAGTTTCAAAGCCTGCGATTTCGTATTCCGCCCAAGGTTGCGGACCGTATGGATCACGGTCAACGCTGGATTGTAACGGCGGCCGCCGATGCCCTGGAAGATGCCGGCTACGGTCTCGACAACGATTTCGATCGCACGCGCGTAGGCGTCGTAATTGGAAATAGTATGGGTGGCGAACAACACGTACGAACATCCATGACGATGAACTGGCCTTTTGTCGGTAATGCGCTTCGAGAGAGTCCTTCGTTCCGGGAACTATCACCGGAGATACAAGAGCGGATTATCCATGAATCTCGCCAGAATTTTGGTGATGCACACCACGCTCCGATTAACGAAGACAGTATGCCTGGTGAGTTGGCCAACGTGTTCGCTGGTCGAATCGCCAACGTATTAAACCTACGCGGGCCCAATTTCGCATGCGATGCCGCTTGCGCTTCAAGTCTGGCTACATTCATGACAGCCAGACGCATGTTGCAACATCACGATTGTGACATGGCCATCGCTGGCGGTGTAGATCGCTGCAATGGCCCCGAAATGTTCGCTAAATTCTGCCGCATTGGAGCCTTGAGTGCAGATGGAAGCTTCCCCTTTGATAGTCGAGCGTCGGGCTTCGTCATGGGTGAAGGTGGCGCAGCGTTCGTCCTTAAACGTCTTAGCGATGCACGTCGAGATGGCGACCGTGTGCTCGGTGTCATTCTCGGCATTGGCGCCAGCTCGGATGGAAAGGGCAAAGGGATTACGGCTCCGAACCCAGAAGGACAACGCCTTGCCGTACAACGAGCCTATAAAGATGCTGGTGTATCACCATCGGAAGTTGGACTCTTAGAGGCCCATGGTACGGGTACAACTGTCGGTGACGCCGTGGAAGCAGGTGTTCTGTCCGCGACCTTCGCCGAGGCCGGTGCGGCGCTACAGAGCGTGTCTCTGGGATCCGTGAAGAGCAATATCGGCCATTTGAAGGCCGGTGCTGGCGCAGCAGGTATGTTTAAGGCACTGCTTTGTCTGGAACATAATACAAAGCTGCCCACCATTAATGTCCAGACTCCCAATCCAAAGATTGGTTTCGAAAATACTCCGTTCCGACTCCAACTAGAGCCCGAACCCTGGAACCGTGGAGATCAGTCACGGATCGTTGGTCTCAGCGCCTTTGGATTTGGTGGAACAAACTTTCACATGGTCCTCGGTGAAGCACCAGAGGACCTTGCAGGAGACGTTGAGGCTCTAGAGCCCGTTGGTCTCGCAGCATGGTCTGAGGAGAATGGCCGTATGGCTACAAAAGCAAGCCAAGATGCTCCCATCGAAATTTCGAATAGTCAGCTCTCCGTGGATACGATTCCCGGTGTCATGCTTGGCTTCGCAGGGAAAACCACCGCTGAGATCGAAAAACAAGTCGACGCAGCGCTGGCGCAACTAGAAACTTCGCCAACAAAAAACCCGGCACCAGTAGCCCCTGGCAGTCTGGTGGGTGAATGGCGGCTCGTCGTTGGTGGTAACGATCTCGCGGAAGCTGCTACTCGCCTTCGTCGCGCCAAAGCCCTCGTGGCTCGTGGTGAAAGGTTCCAGGGACAAGATGTCGCTCTATGGAATGGCGCCCCTGGAAAAGTAGCGTTCGTCTATCCGGGCCAGGGTTCGCAATACGTCGGTATGGGTGCCGAGCTGTGTAAGAAGTATTCTGTAGCGCAGAAGGTCATCGATGACATCGACACCTTGATGGAAGACACAATTGAAGAGCGATTGTCTGACATTATGTTTGGGCGACTCGACAAAGACCTCTGCGAAAAGAAACTACGCTATACGGTCTATACCCAGCCTGGTGTCCTCGCCATGGATCTGGCGCTTACAGAGCTTGTGAAGGCCTATGGTATTAGCCCTCACGGTGTGGCCGGCCATAGTCTTGGAGAATACGGCGCTGTCGCCGCAGCCGGCGTTCTCGACTTGAAGGATACGGTCCGAGTTGTAACCAGCCGCGCCCGTGAGATGGCCAATGTAAAGATCGATGATCCAGGCAAAATGGCTTCGATCATCGCCGACGCCAAAGAGGTCGATAAGCTCATCGACGAGATCGACGGCATGTTGATCGCAGCAAATCGAAATAGTCCGAATCAGACCGTAGCAGCCGGTGAGTCGGCGGCCGTAGACAAGCTTGTGGAGCGGTGCAACGAGCTGGGCATTCGCGCGATTCCCCTACCCGTAAGCCATGCGTTCCATAGCCCGATTGTGGAACCTGCGACCCGGCCTCTGCGCGCTCTATTAGGAAAATTGGACGTCAGCAAACCGAACTTCCCCATCTATTCGGATGTAACCGCCGAAGAATACCCAACAGGCGACGGCGCCGAAGACACCATTCGCGATCTCCTCGGTAAACAAGTCGCTGCTTCCGTAAACTGGATCGGAATCGTGCAGAATATGAAGCGAGATGGGTACGACACCTTTGTCGAGGTTGGACCCAAGTCCGCGCTAAGCCGTCTTATTCTGGATACCCTGGGGAAAAATGTTCTGGCCGTTTCGACCAATCACCCCAAACAGGGGGATCTGGCTAGTTTCCGAAATGCGCTGGTGAGCCTGTACGCTGCAGGTCTCGGCGCGCCTTCCGTGGCACAGGCCATAGAAGCGCAGGCCAGCCCCGGCAAAGCCAGCTCCGCTACCGTAGAACACACACCATCCGCAGTATCGCCCGTTTGCATTACGGGTGCATCGATTGGTCTACCAGGCGCCGATTACGAAATGTTCGCAGACGACAACTTCAGCCGTCTTCTGAATGGTGAGAATCGAATCGAAAGCCTCCCCGGCCAGCTCATCGAAAAGATGCTCGGTAAAAACATCGAACGGCTCGTAAAGAACGCGTCTGGCGCGGGAAGTTTCGAACGAATTACAAAGACGGAAGGTATCATCCAGCTGGGTGGACGTCCGGGTAAGCTCGACGTCGTCGGAGATTATGAAGTACCAAAAAGCTTCAACCAGGCTCTCGACATCACGACTCGAATGGTCATCGCTGCGGCGATGGAGGCGTTGAAAGACGCACATATTCCTGTTGTGCCCCGGTACCAGGTAACGACGACTGGGAAAAAATTACCGAGCGGTTTCCAGATTCCAGAAAGCATCGGTAAAGACACCGGTGTGATCTTCGCATCGGCATTCCCAGGCATTGAAAATTTCACCGAAGAATACGACTCCATTGTAGCGGACCGCGAAAGCCAGGCCCGAGTGGAATCCCTCCAAATCGCGTTGGAAACGGCAGAAAAGGCCGGAGCCTCCAAGGAAACACTCGACGCATTGAGCTCCCAATTGGAGACAGCGAAAGCAGCATCGAAAGAATCCGAGTACACCTTTGATCGACGTTTCTTGTTCCGAATTCTCGCGATGGGTCATACCCAGCTGGCGCAGTTCCTCGGATTGAAAGGGCCATCCACACATGTGAACGCCGCCTGCGCGAGTACGACACAGGCCCTGGGTATCGCCTCCGACTGGATTCGATTGGGTCGCTGTAAACGAGTCATCGTAGTCGGCGCAGATAATGTCTCCAGTGATCGCTTGATGCCATGGTTCGGAAGTGGCTTCCTGGCCGCAGGTGCCGCAACAATCGAATCCGATGTCACCCAGGCCGCCGTCCCATTTGGTACCCAACGCAATGGTATGATCGTCGGCGCGGGAGCCGTAGGGCTCGTACTCGAAGCCGATGGTCTCGCCGAATCTCGTGGCGTAACACCGTTGGTACGCATTCTGGCAGACCGGTTTGGTAATAGTGCCTTCCACGGAACGCGCCTGGATGTGGAGCATATCTCCGAGCTGTTCACAGAGCTGGTCGAAGATATGTCGCAGAGCGCCGGTGTCCCCATCGCAGAGATGGCCCCGAACACCGTCTTCATGTCCCATGAGACCTATACCCCAGCGCGTGGCGGATCGTCTGAAGCCGAAGCGCAAAGCCTACGTAGAGCCTTCGGGAACGCGTCCGGTGGAGTCTGTGTTGCCAATGTAAAGGGCTATACGGGTCATCCAATGGGTGCTGGTATTGAAGACGGCCTCCTCGTAAAGATTCTTCAGTTCGGAACCGTTCCACCACTTGCGAACGCCAACGATCTGGATTCAGCCTTCAGCGATTTGAACCTTTCCAGCGGGGGTGCTTTCGACGCCCGTTTTGGTGTACGTCTTGGTGCCGGTTTTGGTAGCCAGATCGCCCTGGTCGGTTTCGAAAAGATCGCCGACGGCCCGCAGACCATCGCCAACCCAGGACTCTATCAACGCTTCCTTGCCGAATGCGTCGATGCGACAGCTGGCGAAGTGTTCCTTGATGGACGTATCCTTAAAGCTCGCGTGGCAGAAGGTGCGACAGAGATGGTGGCCCCTGCCGTACAGCCTGAGGCCAAAGCTACCCCGGCCCCCACCAAAGCACCGACAGCAGATCTGGAACGTGGTGCCGTAGTACAGGCTCTACTTCAATTGGTGTCTGAGCAGACAGGCTACCCTGTGGACATGCTCGCACCGGACCTCGACCTTGAAGCAGATCTGGGGATCGACACCGTGAAGCAGGCCGAACTCTTCGCGTCCGTACGTGAGGCGTACAATATTGCTCCGGTCGAAGACCTCCAACTCTCCGATTACGCCACCCTGGATAAAATCGCCGACTTTGTAATGGCGCGGGCCAACTCGGGTGATGGCGCAGCCGCACCCGCACCTGCACCCGCAGCGACGGAGCCCCCGAAGGCAAAGGCCAGCCCAGCACCTACGGCCAAACCGGCCGCCCAGGACCGTGACGGCATCGTTAAAACGCTCCTTAATATGGTGTCCGAACAGACTGGCTACCCCGTCGATATGCTCGCACCTGATCTGGATCTCGAAGCCGATCTGGGTATTGATACCGTGAAACAGGCCGAGCTCTTCGCGTCTGTACGAGAGGCCTTCAACATCGCCCCGGTCGAAGATCTTCAACTCTCCGATTACGCCACCTTGAACAAAATCGCCGACTTCGTCGTAGAGCGTTCGGGGACCGGTTCGGGACAAACACCAACGGAAACTCCGGCCCCGAAGGTCGAAGTAAAGGCGCATGTAGCGCCAGCTCCCACGGGTTCTCTCGATCGAGACGAGGTGTTGAAATCCCTTCTCACAATGGTGGCGGAACAGTCTGGTTATCCCGTGGATATGCTAGCTCCCGATCTGGATCTCGAAGCCGACCTGGGTATTGATACCGTCAAACAGGCCGAGCTCTTCGCGTCCGTACGTGAGAAATACAATATCGCCCCGGTGGAAGACCTTCAGCTCTCGGACTACGCGACTCTGAATAAGATCGCTGACTTCGTTCTTGAGCGAAGTGGCACCGACTCTGCAGCAGCATCCACCCCAGCGGAAACGGCTCCTGTGGCTGCCGCTCCAAAGGCCGCCGCAACGGCCCCCGCGCCGGCTGCTACGGAGGACCGTGGCGCGATCCTTAAAGCCCTACTCGAGATGGTCGCAGAACAGACCGGGTACCCCGTCGATATGCTGGAACCCGATCTCGATCTAGAAGCGGACCTTGGTATCGACACTGTGAAACAGGCCGAGTTGTTCGCCGCCGTACGCGAGAAATACGGTATCGCGCCCGTCGAAGATCTTCGTCTGCAGGACTACTCAACCCTGAATAGGATCACAGATTTCGTGATCGAATATTCGGGAACCCCTGCGGCCGATACCGCTCCCACACCGCCAGCTCCTGCAGAGAAAAAAGAAGCGGCGGCCCCTGCGACCGATCTTCAAAAGCCTGCCATTCTCAAGACTCTCCTTGATCTCGTCTCGGAGCAGACTGGGTATCCGGTAGATATGCTGGAGCCAGACCTGGACCTCGAAGCCGATCTTGGTATCGACACCGTCAAGCAAGCCGAGCTCTTTGCCACCGTGCGAGAGACCTACGGCATCGCTCCGGTAGAAGATCTGAGTCTACAGGACTACTCCACTCTCAATAAGATCGCTGACTTCGTTCTGGAGTACGCAGGCTCTTCGAAAGGCACGGCTCCGACAACGTCCGAAGCCGTACAGGAAGAAGCCCAGGCTACAGGTCCGGAAGCAACCACTGTCGGACGGTTCGTTCCGGCCTGGTTCGAAGGTGGAGTAGCACCTGCCAAGGCACCGACTGTCGAGTCTACCCTTGTGGTCGGCAAAACAGCCCTGGCCAAAGCCCTCGGAATCAAGGGCAAGCCAACCGCCCTGAACAAGGCTCCGGAAAAGCTCGAAGAGAATACAGCGCTGGCCTTCGATCTAGACGCCTTACCGGAAGAGCCCATTGAAGCCATCATGCAAATTCGCAGCTGGCTTCTCGCCGGTCCAAGCCGTGTGCTGTTGGTAGAAACCGGTATCACCGATGACGACGCCTGGGTCAGTGCTCCCGCCAAGGCCGCAGCAGCCGCCTTTGCTATGTCCTACGGACGGGAACACGAGACAGCAGTCGCTACCCTCCATGTACAGCTTCCGAAAGTTACCGCTCCGAAGAAGGGGCTTCATCCCTGTCATGCAAGCCTGCGAGATATCGCCGTCAATGGCCAGGGGATAGGCTCCATTCGCATCGATACCGATGGAAGTAAACGAGTCCGCGGACTCCTACAGGCCGATGTCCCCTCAATCCCCGAAGATTTTGCAGCCCCCAAGCAGGTTCTCGCCCTGGGCGGTGCACGTGGGATCACAGCACAAATGCTGGAATCCCTTGTGGCGTCGGGAACGAAGAAGTTGGTGCTCGTAGGTCGTACGGGTCCTGCCGAAGATGCGGACCGGGATCTGATGGCCCTGTCACAACAAGACCGACGCATGAAGCTCATGGAAGAGCTGAAAGAACGCGGTGAGCGCGCTACCCCAGCCGCAGTGGCACGTCTGGAGTCGAAAGCCGAAGCTCGACTTGAAGTCGCTACAAATATTGCGAGATTCCAGGAGCTTGGTGCGAAGGTAGAGTTGGTTCTCGGTGATGCGACCGATCCTGCGATCCTCGAAGCAGCCTTGAAGAAGGCAGCGAAGAAGAGTCATGTCGATCTCGTAATCCATGCCGCTGGTGTCGACTATAGCCGACTTCTCACACGTAAATCCGAGGATGAGATTCGTCAGGTCCTCAACGTAAAGATCGCCCCAATGCAGCAACTTATGGCCACCTTCAACGGTGTCTCTGTGGGCTCATTCCTGACATTCTCGTCTGTGGCAGCCCATTTCGGGAACGGTGGTCAAACAGACTACGCTGCCGCCAATGCTGCGTTAGAAGCACTAACCCATACCATGGCGCAACGACTGGAAGGTTCGTCCTGCCGTAGTATCGCCTGGGGCCCCTTTGCGGACGTAGGTATGGCCGCACGACCGGAGATTGCGAAAGCACTGTCCGACCGTGGTGTAGAGTTCATTCCGCTCAAGGCTGGCGTATCAGCATTCATGGAAGAGCTGGTATGTCCTATTGAGGGGGCTACACATGTCGTTCGAACCCAGGAACTGGGCGCGCTCGCCTCCGAACAGATCGCAATCGACGAGCCAGACTCACCTCTTATCGGCCTGATTAAGGGAGATACCGGTCTTGCCCGTGAGGCAACTGTTACCTCCGAGATACCGTATCTCGACGATCATCGTATCTCTGGCACAGCGGTACTTCCGGGTGTCGTTGGCTTGAGCATGATGGACGAAGCGTCTCGTATGACATCGGGCACCAACAAAGAGGTCTCGGTCTTCGAGTCCGTCGAGTTCAATCAAGCCGTACGTGTTCCGGATGGACGGTCTACCCGCGTCATGTTGGCTCCGACCTCCTCACAACGAGAAGGCGGCTCCTGGACGTTGAATCGGGTATTTATCGATCCGATGGGCACAACACGCGTACACCCTCATTTCCGTGCACGCGTTTCCAGCACAACATCGATGGGGCGTGCTCCCAAGAAGAACACGCCCACCAAAGCGGAGAACTGGTCCCATAAAGACCTGTATAAGAAGTTCTTCCATGGTCCAGCATTCCAGGTGCTCTCTGAAGTAGAAGCCGATGCAAAGGCGGGCCACGCCAAGATTCGAAAAGAATCCATCGATATGGCTGCAGCTCCCCTTCCCGCGCTTCTCCTTGAAGCCGCGTTCCAAACCGTTGGGGCGTGTGAGGTCTCCAGCGGAAATATGGGATTACCACACCAGGCAGAAGAGGTCCGCGCCCTACAAACGGTCTCATCCAAGGACGGTCCCTTCCGTGTCCATGTGGCGAAGACGAAATCGGGCCGATTTAACGGAGTTGTGACCGGTAAGAACGGAAAGCCCGTCGTAATCCTCAAAGGCTATAAGACCGTCAATGCCGGCAACGTGGAAAAAGACTGATATGACCGTACAGCTACCACATACCATGCGCCTGGCCTTCCATGGCTACGGTTCACCTGAAGACCATCAGGTGGATATGGCACGTCTTCGTCCAACGGAACGAAAGTACGTGGAGCTTTTTCGGAACCCAGAGCGGCGGCAGGCATCTGCTGCTGCGCGTATCGCAGGCCATAAGGTGCTTGATAGCCTGGGTTGTAATCACGTCAGTGTTCTACCCGATGACCATGGCGCACCGGAGGTCTTATCGATTCATGATGGGACGACTGTTGAGACCGTCGGGATCTCCTTAACACATCGTAAGGGTGTGGCGGCCGCCGTAGTCAGCGCTGATCCCGAAAGTCTAGCGATTGGTATCGATATCGAAGATCCCAACCCATCGCTTCTAAAGACATTGGATGACTTTTTCACGGAATCCGAACAATCCGAAATCCGGGCCCTTAAACCCGTCCACGCCGTACAACGAGCCACCGCTATCTGGGCAGCACGAGAGGCCACCTTAAAAGCGATCGGTTTAGGGTTTGCCGTACCCGCCCGTTGTGTAGACGTACATATAATCGACGAAACAACCGGTACGGCGAAGGTTCACAATATCGACGAGTTTCCCTCCGATATACAGGTGGAATTACGCTTTGGGACCATCGACGGAATGACTCTATGCGTCGCCTGGATAACGAGTCACTCCCTACAGCAACTACGTAACCGACGCCCATCTCCACGGCGAACCTTCGCCTGGACTGGCATTCAGAAGACCTTCTCGATCATCCAAGAAGAGAGGACATAGACCATGACAATCTCCGATAAATTTAGCGACGGCTTCCTTGATCCTCGCCCCCGGTTTCTTCAAAGAGAGACTACGGGAACAATCCGAAGCGTCTTTATTGCAAACCGGGGAGAGGTAGCGGTACGCATCGCACGTACCCTGCGTCGAATGTCCATCACATCGGTCGCCGCCTACGAGCCCGGTGATGAGCATAGTTTACATATCGTCGTGGCTGATCACGCCGTAATGCTTCGAAGCAAAGACGATAAGAGCGTCTTCCTGGATATCGAAACGATCATTGCAGCGGCCAAAGAATATGACTGTCAGGCGATTCATCCTGGCTGGGGCTATTTGAGCGAGGACGCCCAATTCATCCGCCGTTGCGAAGAGGAAGGGATTATCTTTATCGGCCCCACAGCCGACACGGTCGACAGGCTGGGAGATAAGGTATCCGCCCGTGCCATCGCAGAGAAGGCAGGCGTACCTGTGCCGGGAGGCACATCCAAACCGGTAAAGAGTGCTAAAAAGGCCGTAGAAGAGGCCTCTCGTGTCGGTCTTCCCGTTCTTCTTAAAGCAGCCGCCGGTGGTGGTGGGCGAGGAATCCGGGTCATCCGCAGCCTTGAGGATATTCCTACCGCATTTGAACGTGCCCGCTCCGAGGCCCTGAAAGCCTTCGGACGAGGAGATCTCTTTATCGAATCTTTCCTGGAAGGTGCGCGCCATATTGAGGTCCAGGTGCTCGGAGACAAACACGGGCAGATCTTCGCTCTGGGTACAAGAGATTGTTCCCTCCAACGACGTCGCCAGAAGGTTGTTGAGGAAGCGGACGCTACGATTCTGTCAGAGGAGCTTCGAAAGAACCTCATGGATGCCGCCGTTGGTATCTGCAAAGAGGCAAATTACGTCAACGCCGGTACGGTCGAGTTCCTGGTGATGCCCGATGAGAGGTTCGCTTTCCTCGAGGTAAATACCAGACTCCAGGTGGAGCATCCCGTTACAGAAGCCGTCATTGGTCAGGACCTTGTATGGCTTCAGGTGCTTGTGGCGGCTGGCCATAAGATGCCAGATGAGCTCGGTTCGGTCGTCCCATTGGGTCATGCAATCGAGGTACGGGTCATCGCAGAGGACGCACGTAACAACTTTGCACCGCAGACAGGCCTGGTTCGACACATACAATGGCCAGAGCATAGCCATGTACGAATCGAAACCGCCCTGGTGCAGGGTTCGTCTATCGGAACGAAATACGATTCGATGATCGCCAAGATCATCGCCTGGGGAAGAAATCGTAACGAGGCGCTGGACCGACTGGCCAGGGCCCTCGATGACACCCGCATCATTGGCATCAAGACCAATGTTCATCTTCTCCGATACATATGTGACCATCCAGAGTTCCAGATCAACAAGATCGATACTGGTGCACTTGAACGATGGATGCCGGAATACCAGGAAACGATCGGCTCTGACCCTGCATTTTTCGATGCAGCCCGCGCCGCTGCTGTCCTGTGGGCATCCCCTAAAGACGCGGATAAGCCAGCATGAATCCTTCCGAAAAAAGCCAGGGTACAACCAAAGCATCCGTCCGCATTCCTGGTGACCAGGTAAAGGTTGCGGTTCAATCACGTGGCGGCGTCGTCCTGACGTCAGACGATCGTGGAGCAGCACGGGTTCTCTCCATTCGAACCGACGAAGACACAGGTATCGTCTTCGTAAAACTCGAAACAAGAGAACGCATTGTCGATGTGGCCATCTACGAAGAGGAAGGGAAACTCCAGGCCAACGTGGACGGTTTGACCTTTCCCGTAGAAGCCTGGCCGGCACGGCTTCCGGAGCTTCTCACCGCCTGGCAACTACGAAACCAGGACGAACATGGCGATGTTGTAGTCAAAGCCCCTCTTACCGGTGTGGTCCGGGATGTCCTGATCAAGAAGGGCCAGGAGCTCAAGGAAGGCGATCCCTGCGTGGTTATCGAAGCCATGAAGATGGAGAACATCCTGCCAGCGCCTCACGATGGTAAGGTAAAGAAGATATCGATCAAGACGGACGCATCGGTCCGCCCCGGCGAACCTCTGTTCGAACTCGAAGTACAACGAGACGAAAGTGCGGTCTCCGAGGAGATCGAAGAGATTCCTCACCTCCCTGGTGGGCGTCTCTTAACCGCAAGAGAGCGTGTGGAACACCTGTTCGACCCCGGCTCCTTTCGTGAAATTGATGCCCATGTTCGCCATCGAGTCAGTGACTTCGGTCTAGATCGACGTGACATCCCAGGTGATGGGGTTATCTGTGGGTATGGAAAAGTCGATGGTCGAACCGTATATGCCTATAGCCAGGACTTCCGGGCCCTGGGTGGTTCTCTCGGAGAAATGCACGCTCGAAAGATCTGTAAGGTTCTCGATCTTGCCACCCAATCCGGACATCCGGTCGTCGGGATTCACGATAGTGGTGGGGCACGTATTCAAGAGGGTGTATTGTCCCTGGCAGGATACGGTGACATCTTCCTGCGTGTGGTGAAAGCCAGTGGGATCATCCCACAGATCGCCTGTATCCTCGGCCCATCCGCTGGTGGTGCTGTATATTCCCCGGCCATGATGGACTTTGTCGTCATGACCGAGTCCAACTCCAATATGTTCTTAACTGGCCCCCGTGTCGTTAAGACTGTGACCTTCGAGGATATTACAGCCGATGAGTTGGGTGGAGGTCGTGTACACGGCGAAATTACGGGTGTAGCCCACGTGCTCTCCCCGAATGAAGCCGAGGCCCTGCAATCGACACGCCGTCTCATATCGTATCTACCCAACCGTTCGGGTGAACCAGCCCCGCGAGGACCAAAATTCGATCCCGCGGACCGCTCCACACCGAACCTCGTTAATCTTGTTCCGGACGACACCGCGCAGGCCTACGATTGCCGTGAAGTCATCCGGCAGGTCTTTGACCACGGCTCCTTCTTCGAGATTCACGAACGGTTCGCTCCGAATCTGGTCGTGGGAATGGCCCGCCTGGCTGGGACCACGGTAGGCGTTGTAGCAAACCAGCCCGCGCATCTGGCCGGCTGTCTTGATAGCACCGCCAGCCGGAAAGGTGCCCGCTTCATTCGCTTTTGCGATGCGTTCTCGATTCCGATTATCTCGCTCGTCGATGTCCCTGGTTTCATGCCTGGTCGTGAACAAGAGCATGGTGGGGTCATCAGCCACGGTGCGAAATTACTCTACGCGTATTGCGAATCGTCTGTACCGAAGCTCTCGGTGATTGTGCGTAAAGCCTATGGTGGTGCCTACATCGTCATGAGCAGTAAGCACATCGGAGGCGATCTGAACTTCTCCTGGCCGGACGCCGAAATCGCCGTCATGGGTGCCAAGGGTGCTGTCGAGATCCTTCACCGACGAGATCTGGCCCAACACGGTGCGGAGAGCGAGGAAATCAAAGATCATATCGACGCCTATGAGAACAAATTCCTGACTCCCAATATCGCGTCGGCTCATGGTTTCATCGATCGTGTAATCGATCCCCAGGAAACACGTGTTGCCCTCACCGAGGGGCTGGCCGCTATGAAGCACCTCAAGAAGACGGGACCGGACCGGGTTCACGGCAATATGCCGACCTGATCCATCCCGAGCTCTCGAGGAGCTAATTCTATTGAATTTGTTCGGGTTTCGTCGTCGGT
>MDTE01130132.1_pt1 | contig 49064 bp, 48 predicted proteins | sample 811231 | NCBI WGS metagenome assembly MDTE01 (sample SAMN05326651, study PRJNA326480) | marine metagenome | isolation source: seawater | place: Indian Ocean: Red Sea | collected 2010 | reverse complement strand
CGTTGATAGGCTGGGTGTGGAAGCGCAGTAATGCGTGCAGCTGACCAGTACTAATAGCTCAATTGGCTTGATTTATGCACTGAAAAAAATTTTTAAAAATTAATAATATTGTTGATATTAATGAATGATGAATACAAAAATTTAGAAATATATAAATATTTTAAAGAATCAGAACTCCACAGCAGTAAAGGCAACACTTTCTTCCCAATTTATGAAGAACTATTTTCTAAATACAGAGGTAAAAAAATTACTTTTGTAGAAATAGGTGTCAAATGGGGAGGTTCTCTTTTCATGTGGAAAAAGTATTTTGGCCCAGCTGCCAGAATAATCGGTATTGATTTTGATCCAAATACAAAAAAGCTTGAGCAATATGGTTTTGAAATTTTTATTGGAGATCAATCTTCAGAAAAATTTTGGAACGATTTTTTTTTAAAAGTTGGAAATATAGATATACTGCTTGATGATGGTGGGCATACAAATGAAAATCAAATTTTGACAATCAACAACGCTATTAATAAAATCAATGATGATGGATTAATTATTATTGAGGACTCTTTATCAAGTTATAACAAAAAATTTTTTAATCCCAGCAAGTATTCATTTATGAATTATTCAAAATTTTTAATTGACGACATTAATAGCAGAGTGAAAAAAATTCACAAATATACTGGATTGAACAAAATTAATACCCTGAAAGATAAAATATATTCAATTAAATTTTTCACAAATTTTGTAGTTTTTTTTATTGATAGATCAAAATGTTTAGACTTAAAACATGAAATGAATAGAGATTTATCTATAAATGATTCAAAAATTATTAGAGAAAATTATTCCAATCCAAGGTGGAATTCTGAAGAATATAAAAGTTATATAACTGATTTTATGCAAAGAGTTAAAAATAAAGTCCCATTTTTTAGTAAAATTTTTGGCGTATTAAAATTAGATAAAGTTTTAAAAAGATATATTAAGTATCTTTTAATCATGAAGATTAATAAAAAACTAAAAAAATTCTTTAAATAATCAAAGCTTGTATTTATTAATTTATTGTGTAACCTCAACTAAAATTTATGAAATTAGAAATTGATAATATTTTCAAAAATTTAGATGTAAAAAAGATTGATAAAAACACTTATAATAAAAGTTTTTTAACATCTCTTTATTCTGAAAAAAAACATCCAATTGTTATTTATGGAGTAAGCCGAACAGGATTAATGGCGCTATGTGGATTTGAAAATATTTCAGTAAAAGTTGATTATTTTATAGATGACGATGTATCAAAAAGTGATAAGAATTATTATGGCATTAGAAATATAACTCCAGAAAAATTATCAGAAATAGACAAAGATAGTTATATTTTTATATCTCATGTATTTTTTGATAAAAGTTTGAGTAAACTTTTATCTTTGGGTTTCAAAAATGTTTATAGTTGCGTAGATCTGTTTTATATGACAGATTTTAGCTCGAACTTTAGTAAAGATTTTTTATCTAAAGAAAATCCAGAATTTAGCCAAGATTTTTTATCTAGTTTAAACCCTAATCCAGTTAAATTAGAAGGTTGGGTAGATTTACATTATTATAATGCTTTAAAATTTTTAAGTCTTAAATCTAAGAAGCTCATAATGACGAATGTTGATTTTTGTATTACCGAAAGGTGTTCAATGAAATGCAAAGAGTGTAGTAACTTAATGCAATATTATGAAAATCCAAAAAATACAGAAGAGAACACAATGATGAAGTCTATGGATATTTTAATGTCATGTGTGGATGAATTGTTAGAAGCAAGAGTTTTTGGTGGTGATCCGTTTATGAATAAAGAAATGTATAAATACGTAAATAAGTTACAAACATATAAAAATATTAAACACATCCCAATTTATACAAATGCTGTACTAATGCCGAAAGATGAAAATTTAGAATGCTTAAAAAATAGTAAAGTTAGAGTACACATTACAGATTATGGATCAAAATTAACTAGAAAAAAAGATGAAGTAATTAATTTTTGTATTAAAGAAGGAGTAAGTTGGGATTGTGATTTATCAGGAAAATGGGAGACGATACACACTCAGAGTGGAAAAATAGAAAACACTAATGAAACTCCTGAGGTGTTAAAAGATAAATTTTCCAAGTGTTGTTTAAATAACTTATTTCAAGTGTTACATGGGAAAGTTTATAAATGTCCTTTCTCAGCTCATGGAACAAATATGAGATTTTTCCCGTCAAGTGATAAGTATGATTTTATAGATTTATTTGATGAAAAAATTGAAAGATCTGAACTTAAGAGAAAAATTTATGATTTTTACCATTCAGATAATTATTTATCTGCATGTGGATACTGTCCAGGTAGAGGAGCGTTAATTAGAGGTGAGCCAACTTTAGAGCCAGCAATTCAAACTAAAAAATATCTTCCTTTTGAAGGTGAAAAAGTTGCATCAAACAGCTAAAATATTTTAATTTATTTTAATAATTTAATTATTTTTATTACACTTAAGCTAACATCTAGATCAGCAATTTTAAACTTAATCTTAAATTTTTTTTCAATAAGACTTATAAATGTGATGAAGTCCAAAGAATCAAAATATCCCGCATTATAAAGTGAGATATTAATATCTTTTTTTGTTAATTTCTTTTTATATTTTTTTAATATCTTATTTGCAATTAAAATGACTTCATCAATTTTTTTTTTTGATTTTTATTATAGATTTTCTCTTTATTCATAAAAAATAAACTAATATTTACTTAGCACTTTTTCAGAAAAGTATTTTATTTCTTTTGAATAATCAAAAAAACTTAGTGCAATGCCATCAAAACCACATCGCTTTATTTCATTGATTTTTTTAAGAGTATTTTTTGGAGAACCTTTAATTACATAAGCACCTAAAGATCCAGTAAATAAAGACAATCTTTTCAGATTAACCGATCTAACTAAATTATTGGGCATTTGATTTACAAAATTTTTTGCTGCTAAAAAATCTCCATGTTTAAAAGCAAAATATTTATAAGCTTTATCTGCCTCCATATCTGTTTTTCTACAAACTACATGTGCTGTAGTATAAATCTTTATTTTTTTATTTTTTTTTTTTATTTCTTTTATCTGTTTTTTTGCATTTTCTAGATTAGAAAAAAAAGTAAATAATATATCACAGTTATTTATTGCAAATTTTTGACCTTCATTTGAATATGCTGCTGAGATAATCTCGTGCTTATTATTTTTTATTTTTGGAAGAAGATAACAATCTTTAATTTGAAAAAATTTTTTTTTATAGGAAAAGGATTTATTTCCAAACAAACTTTTTTTATATATTTCTGCCCACTCCTTTGCATAAGAATATCTTTCTTTTAAAAGTTTTTCATATTTAGAAAAGTTAAAAATATTATAAGTTTTTTTACTCCACCCACACACCAAATTAACTCCATGCCTATTTTTGTAAAAATCGTTTATACTTGCTGACATTCTTGATGCATATATAGGATGTAAGAAAGGAACATGAACTGTTGAATAAACTTTAATATTTTTTGTATTTGATAATAGTGTTGTAGCTAAAGTAAATGTCTCATATGATTTTATATGGGCCTTACTTGGCCCACCAAAATTAATCCAACTTGAAATAGGCAATATAAAATCATAATATCCAATCTTATCAGCGTAGATTACCGTAGAAAGAATATCTTTAAATTTTGCTTTCCATTTTTTTTTACTAAAGGAAACTCCTGAGCTACTATTAATTCCAAATATACCTATTTTCATATTTTGTCTTTTAATCTCTTTTCAAAAAAAATATTTTTATTTAATTTTCTAAAAACAGGCTTTAATGGTTTTCCAGAATAAATAAAACCACCTTTTAATTTACCATTTATTAGAGAATTAGCTGCAACGGATGAGTTATTCTCAATTTTAGTTCCTGGAAGAATAACAGAATTAGCTCCGATATTTATATGGCTTCCAATAAAAACTTTTTTTTCATTAAGCTTTTGAAATTTTTTGAAATTTAACTTATTTTTTTGTGAAAGATTTAAATTACATATTCCTTCACCCGTATAGTCTTCTGAACTTGTATAAATTTTTGTGCCAGCTCCAAGTCCACAAAATTTTCCTAATTTAAATCCGTTATGTCCTGCAATAAAAACATGTGAAGCTACATGGGTAAATTTTTCTATCTTAATATATCCTTTAGGGCATAATAAAAAAGTGAATGGATCTATTCTAACGTTGTCTCCTAAAAAAATATTTTTCGCACCGACAATTGTTGTATTTTTTGATAGTAAAATATTTTTTCCAAGCTTGCCAAATCCCAGTCTTTTAAGCTCTTGATTTGACATAAAATCTGCGTTGTGGTACATAATTTTTTCTTAATGAATACTCTACTATCAACTTTAAAAACTAAAGGTTATCTATATCAGGATAAATCTTTAATTAAACAAGAAAACGAATTTTTTCAAAAGGTAATAAAAAAAAATTTTTCAAAAAATGTTGATTATTATAATAATTTGAGCACTGAAAAATTCAGGCAAATAGCTTTAAAAGCTAGAAATCAAATACAAAAATCTCGAGAAATTGTTAGAGCAAAGAAGAAAGTTATCAAATTATTCCAAAATATATTTGATACTAGAGAGGAGTTCTTGGCATCATCATACTTTGCTTTCTTTCCAACAAGGAATCTAGTTGAAAAAATAGGTGAACAAGTAGATTTTCATAGAGAAACAACTTATGGAGGACCAAAAAAACCTTACCACGCTCATCAATATAATATATGGATACCTATTTTTGACGTTAAGGAAAATCAAAATCTTAATTTTATTGAGAAGTCTCATTTAATTGATGACGATAAAATCATATTAAAAAATGTTGGAAAAAAAAAACGGAAAAAAACGGCATCACATACTTTAGGTTATGCATATTGGCCGAAGAAAATTATTGGTGGAGTACCTCTTCATGAAGCGAAACGTTTTAAAGTTCCCAAAAATAACTTTTTAATCTTTGATGGAAATTTAATTCACGGCTCAGGTACAAATAATGGAAGTACAATCAGATTTGCGATAGTTTTTGGAATAATTGAAAAAAAGAAGTTTATTGATCCATTTGAAAAATCATTCACTTTTAGATCAAATCAACCCACATTTACTAAACCGATTTTTCAAAATTAAATCAGTATTTTTTATTTCCAAAGGCTCCACCAGATTTCATCGAATACTCATAATTTTTAATTTCATCTGATCCAAAATCAGATTTTGGTCTTTTCTCATCAATAAAATAACTGTTTTTTTCTCCACATACATGGATTGCATAATCATTTTTGAGTTCAGTATGTTGAGTATCACTGCTGATATAACGAACTGCAAAACCTATTCGATAATTTTTAGATTTGTTTATACCACTTCCATGAACAGTATTAACATGATGAATTGAATACTGTGCAGGTTTAAGATTTACTATCTCAGGCTTATTTTTTTTTAAAAATTCTTCCAAATCTTGTTTGTATGAGAGCATATCATTTTCATTTGTTGTTTTAAGACCTTTTACATATGCATCTCTGGCATTTGGTACATCAAGTTTTTTAATTATACCTAGCTGAGACGACCTAGGGACAACTTCTAGGGCACCAGAATTTTTGTCAGAGTTTGTCAGAGCAATCCATACGGTTATCACTTTTTCAGTAGTTAATTGCCAATAAGGATTATCTTGATGAAAACTAACTATTTTTCCAGCTCCTGGTGGTTTTGCAAATATTGCTGAAGACCAAATATAAATGTCATTCCCAATTATTTTTTTAACATTAATAAGTATTTCCTCGTTAAAACACAATGAGTCAAAAAATTTTGATAATAAATTTGGTTTTAAAGTGATATTTTTTTTCATAATTGACAAGGCTTTAGATTGAAAATCAAAATATTCACTCTCAAGATTTTTACCTGCCAAATCATTTATGTTAAAAGGCCAACTAACACCATTATTTGAAAACTGATTTAAATTATACATAATATATAATTATCAACAAAAAATTATTAATTCAAGTATACTAATTTTCAAATAACTCTTTTAATTTAATTTTATCAATTTTGTTATTTTTATTTACTGGAAATTTTTTCAAAATTTTTATTTGTTTTGGTACCATGTAGCTAGGCAAATATTTTCTTAATCTATTTATAACAAATTGATCTTTGATTTTTTCACCTTCAATTAAAGCAAAAATGTATTTCTCGTATGGACCAATTTCTTTCAAAAAAACAAAACAATTTTTGACGTTAGGAATTTTTCTTATATGGTTGTCTATCTCAAAAAGTTCAACTCTATAACCAAAAATTTTGACTATATTATCATTTCTTCCTTTTATAAAATAGACATCATTAATTTTTTTTACAATATCATTTGTTTTATAAAACTTTTGATTATTAATTGTTACAAAGGCTTTTTTATTCTGATCTTCAATAATATAACCTTCACAAAGAGTTGGACCTCCAATGTAAAGTTCGTTTTTGATAATTTTTGTTTTAATATTTTTAAATTTTTTACCAATGGGAACAACAGCTAATTCCTTGTATTTAATAAGATCTTGTCTTGATATTTTGTGACTAAAAACCCAAGGTGAAAGTTCTGTGCTTCCATAACAATTATATATTTCTTTAGCAATATTTTGTTTAATTAAGTATTTTAATAAATCAAAATAAAAAGGTTCACCACATAAGACAAGAATTTTTAATTTGGAATTGTATATTATTTTTTTATAATAGTTTCTAATTCTATTAATATTAGTTGGAACAGTAATTAAACAATTGATATTATTTTTCCTTATATGTTCTATTGGAAATAGAATATCTTTAATTTGAATACCTGGAGAAATTATACCTTTTAGATATACACATGGAAATAATATATTAAGTGATATTACAAAAGAAATATCATGATAATCTCCAAAAACTAATTTTTTTTTATCTCTATACAATCTTTTTATTTGTTCAAGAAGTGAGTAGATATAGCTATATTGAGAAATTTTTACTCCTTTAGATTTTCCTGTAGATCCAGATGTGAAAAAAATCATTGAAATATCTTTTTTATTAAAATTAATTTTAGGAAACTCCTTAAGTGGTTTAGCTTGTTTAATTTCATCAAATAACAAGATATCTATTTTATTTTTTTTTAAAAAATTTTTTAATCTTAGCATTTTAAGAGTGTTAATATTATCTAGTATAAACAAATCAGGTTTTAAACTTTGAGTAATTTCAAATATTCTTTCTAGAGGTGATGTCTGTGAAATTGGTATCCAAGTATTATTTGATAAAACTATACCAAGGGACGTTGCATAAAGTTCAAATGATTTTTCTGAGATTATACAAATCTTATTTTTCTTATTTTTTAAATAACTGAAAATATTTAATAATTTCAAGCAATGTTTTTTTAAATCTAAATAAGAATATTGCTGATCATAATTTCTATAAAAAATATCTTTAGAGTTAAGGTTTTTTTTTATTCTTTTATAAAAATTATTAATCATTTTTTTCTAAATAAATTTACGGAAATATATACTCAATTGAGAATAGTTATCAACTTGATTTAATTTCAGTAAAACGTTATTAAACAAAACTTAAATATGAAGTTAGGTTTCTTTACATTTCCAGTTCATCCTAAAAATAAGGATTATAGAAAATCACTTAAAGAAGACCAAGAAACAATAATTCTTGCTGATCAACTTGGTTTTAATGAAGCATTTATTGGAGAACATGTCACGGATGAATATGAAAGAATAACTTCTAGTCTAGTTTTTATTTCAACATTAATTAATCAAACAAAAAATATAATGCTTGGAACCGGCACAGTAAATCTACCTAATTCACATCCACTTACAATAGCATCTAGTATTTCAATGCTTGATCATATGTCTAATGGAAGAATGATATTAGGTATTGGACCTGGAAGTCTAATATCTGACATGGAAGCCTTTGAAACATTGTCAAAAAACAGAAATGAAATGTTTCTTGAATCAATTAGTCAAATTTTGAAAATTTGGAAATTAAATCCCCCATATCAAATTAAAGGAAAATATTGGAAAATATCGACAAAAAAAACTTTTGATAGGAATATTTCAATCGGGACTTTCAGTAAACCTTTACAAAAACCAAATCCAGAAATTGTATGCACTTCATTAAGTAGAAACTTAAATTCAATAAAGTCTTTGTCAAAATTAGGATGGAATTTAATAAGTTCAAATTTTTTACAAATAGAAAGTTTAAAATTTCATAATGAAGGAATTATTCAAGGAAATAGAAAAAGAAAATTAAAAAATTGGAGGATAGCAAGAAAAATATTTGTTAATCAAAATAAAAAAATTGTGGAGAAATATGTTTATTCAAAAAGAAGTCCATATTACATGACCCTTGTTCAAATTATGAAAAAATTGAAGAAATATAATAAATTAGATATTCTTAAAAAAAATCCTAACGATAAAAATGAAAATATTAGTCCAGAAAAATTATTAAAAGATTTAGTGATTTGTGGAGATGAAGAGACTGTGACTGAAAAAATTTTAGATTTAAGAGATAAAGCAGGAATTTTTGATACATTAACTTATGTTGGTATAGATTGGCAAGATCCTCTTTTAGCAAAAAAATCTATGGAGCTGTTAGGCTCTAAAGTAATTCAAAGGGTAAATAAATTTTTAAGATAATGGATTATATTCACGGAAAATTAACGATAGAAAATAATAATTTAATTCCAAGGAAAATAAGTAAAAAAATTATTAATTTTATTAACTTTGATTATAACTATCTATCTCAGAAAGATCTCAAAATAAGTAGATATATTTCCTATGATCAGCTGTGTAATTTAAGAAAAAAATTTCAAATTTTCAAAAAAAAAAAACAATAAGAAAAAACCTCGTAATCTGAAAATTTATGAGTTTATTAATACAATAAATCCCGATAATTTAATTAACTACAATAGTAATAATGGAAAATTAGTTTTACCTGAGTTTAATGGAATAAAATTATCATTATCTTCTATTCTTTTAAGTAACTTTAATCTATCTTATGATAGAAAAATTAATCAGAAAATAAAATTTATTAAAAATTTTAAAGATTTAATTATTAAATGTAAATTTAAGAAAATATCCTTAAAAGAAATAGAGGATATTTACCATTTTTTTGAATTAATAAAAAAACAGGGTCAAACTCTTTATTTAGTTACTCCTTGCTGTCCAGATTATTCAAAAGAAAAAGTTGGGAATCAATATAATTTTACATTTAATAAAATTGAAAATGGCATTGGTTTAGTAGCAAAAAGGTTGGAAAAAAATATAAAAGATATTCATGATTTTTTAAGATTAAATAAAATAAGATTTAAGCATATAATTTCCATTGGAGATTTTGAAGCTTACAGTGAAAAAAACTTAATAAAATTAAATTTAACAAAAAAAGAATTTTTGAAAAAAACCCGTATAAATCAAAAGAAAATTGAAAAAAGGTTTAAAATAAAAAAATGTGTTACAAAAAAAATGTTTTCAGAAATATTTGGGAATGAAAAAGTATGGGAAAAAAATTTAAAAAAATTTTATAATCTGATTAGAAAAGGAAATTATGGACAAAGTGGACTAAATGAAAAAATACTCGAGGATATTACCAAATCAAGAGTTTCACTTTATAAAAAGTGGTATGGAAATTGCTCATTTATGAAATACAAAGAAATTCTAATATCTCAAGCTGCAGAGTACGCAACTATGGGTTTCTTGATTAAAAAAAAATTTAAAAATTCATTAGTAATTGGTGCTGATCATCACCGTATGTCACCATTTTATCTCGTGGGTTCAAATATTTCTGTATTATACCTTAAAAAAAATTATATAACCTAATCATAAATGCAATATTTAAACTATAAAAAAAAATTAAATAAGTTTGGAACAATTTTAATTCCTAAAGAGGACACCTTTATTGATAAAGATGATTTTAAAAAAATTGAAAAAAATTTAAAAAAGATTCCAACCGAATTTGTCAAAATTGGTGATGCTGGTGAAAAAAATCACGTTTTTGTCAGTAGATTGATGACAGATATTAAAAAACCTTTAGTCGTTAATCGTAGATATTCAAATAAAGTTTTGAAAATACTAAATGATAAATATTTATCAATTTTTAAAAAAATAGTTGATAAAAAAAAATTGTTTATCAGGAGGGCTCAAGTGAATAATATGAAAAAGAATGCTTTTGTAGGTTATCATTTGGATGTAGATAGTAATCCCGATTACCTCTACGCTGTCGTGATTCAGTTGGGAAGTAGATTTACTGGTGGTAAGTATGTAGTTTACAAAAATAAAAAAAAAAAAACTTTCAGCCCAAAATATATGTCAATAATAATAAGTGATTGTAAAATTCCTCATGAGGTAACTAAAGTAAGCTCTGGAGAAAGAATATCTTTTGTTTTTTTTCTTAGTGGAAATTTTTCTAAAAATAAAAGAAAAGTATAATGCAACAAGATTATGAAAAACTTAAAGGAATAATTTGGTACAACGGAAAAGTAATAAAAGCATCACAAGCAAAATTGCATGTTTTGAGCCATAGCCTTCATTTTGCTTCTGCAGTTTTTGAGGGTATTAGAGTTTACAACAAACAACCTTTTAAATTAAAAAAACATATTGATAGGTTATTCTATTCAGCTAAAATTTTAGATATAAAAATTCCATTTTCAAAAAAAAAAATAATATCATCTTGTAAAATTGTGGTAAAAAAACAGAATTTAAACAGTGGTTATCTAAGGCCAATTATATGGCGAGGAGGGCAATCAATGGCACCTGCAATCACTAATGCAAAAATTAACGTTGCAATTGCAGGATGGAAATGGCCTGTTTATTATTCAAAAAGTGCAAAGAGAAAAGGAATTTCTCTAAACATTTCTAAATGGAAAAGGCCACCTAATGATTGCGCCCCTACACAAAGTAAATGTTCAGGATTATATATGATTTGTACAATGGCTAAGCATGATGCTGAGAGAAAAGGATTTGATGATGCACTTATGCTTGACTTAAAAAAAAACATTTGTGAAACAACGAGTTCTAATATTTTTTTTATTAAGAAAGACAGAATAATTACACCAAAACCTGAAAATTTTTTAAATGGAATTACCAGACAAGAAGTCATTAAGATATGTAGAATTAATAAGATAAAACTTGTTGAAAAAAAAATTAATTTTAATGAATTAAATGGAATGGAAGCCTGTTTTGTGACGGGAACTGCTGCAGAGGTAACTCCAATTAAAAAAATTGGTAAAAAATTCTTTGATACAAATAATAAATTATTAACTGAGATTATGAAAAAGTTTGAGAAGAAAATTAATCTTAAAAATGTTTCTTAAAAACGCTATTTTCAATAATCAAAAAAAATGCAGGCTATGTAATAATATATATTTAAAGAAAATTTTTAGTTTTTCCAAAATTCCAATAAGTGAAAAATATGTGTCTAAAAGCAAAAAGATTGAAAAAATTAAAGTACCATTAACCTTATATTTTTGCTCAAGTTGCAAAAATGTTCAGATTAAAGAAGTTATAAATCCAAAGTTGTTGTGGAAAAAATATACTTATTTTTCAGCACAAACAAAAGCTATTATTGAGCATTTTGATACATTTTCAAAAAAAACAATTAAACGATTTGATTTAAGCACTAAAGATATAATTTTAGATATTGGTAGTAATGATGGATCATTACTAAAAAAGTTTAAAAATAAAGGAATCTATAATGTTATAGGAGTAGATCCAGCAAAAAAAATTGTTCAGGAAGCTAACAAAAAAAAAATTAAAACTTTTCACTCATTTTTTGACAAAAATTTTTCAAATAAATTATTAAAAAGAAATATCAGACCAAAAATAATAACAGCATTTAACGTTTTTGCCCATTCCGATAAAATGATAGACTTTGTACAATCTATAAAAGCTATTTTAAAAAAAGATGGAATTTTTATTTTTGAGGTTCAATACCTTAAAGACATAATAGATAAAAAAATAATAGGAACTTTTTTTCATGAACATATGAATCACTATTCTGTGATAGCTTTAGAAAACTTCTTCAAAAAAAATAATCTATTTTTGTTTGATATTGAACAGATTAAAATACAAAAGGGTTCAATCATAGGCTATGTCTGTCATAAAGATTTTATTAAAAAAAAACACAAAGATTAAGAAATATTATTAAAATAGAAAGAAAAAACAATATTGATAAAATTAAAACTGTAAAAAAGCTTCAAAACGTGATTAAAAATAACAAGAATAAAATTTTAAAAATAATTAATAAATCATACAAAAAAAAATTAATTTGTGGTTATGGCGCAGCTAGAAGTGGAGCCTTGCTTGCAATCAATTATGGATTTGAAAAAAAAATCAAGTACTTGTTTGATGATCATAAAATGAAAGTTAACAAATTTTCACAGATAAATTCATCTCAAGTTTTAAGCACAAAAAAAATTGGAATATTAAAACCAAATTTGTGTATTATTTTGGCATATCTTCATAATAAAAATATAATTAGAAAAAATATTAGATTAATTTCTAAAGGGGTAGATTTTATGACACTTTATCCAAAACCCGAAATAGTTAATATGAAGAATTATAAAAAATATTTATAAAGTGAAAAAAGTCAGAATTGGAATTATTGGTGCAGGTTATATTTCACAAATTTGTCATTTACCATTTTTAAAAAAAAACAAATATTGTGATTTAATAGCTATTATTGAAAAAAATAAAAATTTACTAAATAAAGTAGCTGATAAATATAATATAAAAAATAGGCTTGAAAACTATCAACAAGTTCCAAAAACAAATTTAAACTTAGACGTAGTTTTTATATGTGTAAATAAATTTTTAGCTAGCACAATTACAAGCTTTTTTATTAAAAATAGAATTGCTGTTTTTTCAGAAAAACCAGTGGCAATAAATTACTATTTAGCAAAAAAACTAGCCATGTTATCTAAAAAAAATAAAACTCCTCTGATAGTTGGTTACATGAAAAGACATGATTATGGCACAAAGATTATAAAAGAAATAATTTTGAAAAAAAAATTTGGTAAATTAAAAAATATTCATTACGAAACTTTTATGGGAAATTCTTTTCCAAAAAGCTATAGATATATCGAGTATGATAGACAATTTGTTAAAGTAAATTTAAGTAAAATTGTAAATAATTCAATTAATTCAAAAAAAAGAAAAACTTATATAAATTTTCTTAATACTCATTCTCACGCATTAAATCTTATTCGTTATTATACAGGAGATAAAAAAAAAATACGTTTAATTAATAAAGATTTTAAAAAGAAAAAAATATCAATGAAATGCCAAAATTTAGATATAAGTTTGTTTTATAAATTTACTCAAAGGGGAAAATGGAATGAAAAAATTTTTTTAGATTTTGAAAATGCTAGGGTTACCCAAGTTTTTCCAGCGCCTCAATTAAGAAACAAATCATCAACAGTAAAAATTCTAAATAAAGGTAATAATAAAAAGTTTTCTAAAAATTTATGGTCTTTCAAATCACAAGCTGACTATAACATTAGATATTTTTTTAATAAAAAAAATTGTTGTACAATAGACAAATGTTTAGATGATTTAAAATTAGTAGAGGAAATATTTAGTTAAATGATTTTTGTTTTTGGAAGTACTGGTTTTTTAGGAAATAATTTGTGCAAATTATTAAAAGAAAAAAAAATTGAATATAAAAAATTTACAAGCAAAAAAAATGAAAAAAAAAAAAGAAATACTTTTTATATGTATTATAAAAAGCCTTATGAAGAAATAAAGGATAATGATTGTATTGTTTTTTTTTCATCCCAAACATCAGTAAAAAAAATAGAAAAAAAAAAATTCTTTTACTCAAATTTTAATAAAAAATTAATTCATATTTTAAAAAAGATAAATTCTAAAGCTAAAATTATTTTTATTTCGTCAGATTATGTTTATTCTGGAACAAAAAAAATTTATTTTGATAATGATATAGCAAAACCAAAAAATTTTTATGGAAAATTTAAAATAGAGATAGAACAGTATATTAAAAGAAGATTTTCAAATTACATAATCTTAAGATCATGTAAAATATTTTCAAACAAAATTTCTTTTAAAACTATTTATAGAGAGATTTATAAAAAATTAAAAAAAAAGAAAAAATTCGAAGTTTTTGTAGATCAGAAAATTCATTTATTAAATTTAGAGGATTTTTTGTTCATAATTTTTAAACTTTTAAATAAAAAAAAAAGTATTGTAGGAAATTTTAATTTAGTAGGAAAAAAAATTACTAGATTTGAGTTTTCAAATTTGATTTCCAAAAAATTTAATTTGAATAGTAAGTTTATTGTTCCTATTAAGTTTAATAAAAATAAATTTCCATATATTCCAAAAAATTTAGATCTTAAATCAAATTTATACAGAACAATCAAATTCAAACCAAATTTTAGGATATAAATAAATATTTTCTTAGTTTCTATGAATGTAATTTAATTCTTCTTTTTTAATTAAATTATAATTTTTTTTAATATAGTGAATAGTGTTTTGTAATCCTTTGTCTAAAGAAAATTTAACTTTCCATTTTAAACTATTATTAGTTTTACCACAATTTAACTTATAGATTTTATCTAAAGATTTTCTTTCCTTTGTGTATTTAACCAATTTTTTAAAATCATAATTCATTATTTTACAAATTTTCAATATAATTTCTTTAATTGAAAACAGTTTGTTTCCACTGAAGTGATAAGTATTATTTACTTTACCTTTTTTGATAAGTTTGAATATACCATTACAAAAATCTTCTCTATAAAGAAAGTTTCTTTTAGAAGAGCCATTTCCTTGAAGTGGTAATTTTTTTTTCTGAAGTATGCACAAAATTGTTTTAGGAATTATTCTATACAATTGTTGGTGTTCTCCATAAAAGTTTGAGAATCTCCCCACTATATAAGGAAAATTATACTGTTTAAAATAAGCTTTTAAAAACATATCTATAGTCGAGTGCGATATTGCATAAGGTGAAGAGGGGTCATAATTTGAATTTTCTTTCAATATTTTTTTAGTATTTCCATAAACCTCAGGGGTAGAAATTCTAACATATTTTTTAATTTTAATTTTGTTTTTTACTATAAAATTAATTATTTCTAACTTGTTTAAAATATTAGTTTCAATCCAATGTTCAGGGTTATCCCAGCTTTGTTCAACCATACCCTGACCAAGAAAATCGACTATATATTCAATTTTATTGCTTTTAATAATTTTAAAAAGTTTTTTTAAATCTTTTTTGTTATTAATGTTAATTTTATATAATAATAAATTTTTAATTTTGTCATTATTTTTAAAGGGAAAAAAATATTTTTTTTTATATATAGTTCTATTTATACCAATAATTTTCAGTTTTTTTTTTAATAAAAAGTCTACCAAGGATGATCCTGCAAATGATCCTGCACCTAATATTAAAATTTTATTCATCTTTTAAATAATTAAGAATAGAATTTATTAATTAAAAACGCCATTTTTTTAATAGCTTTCTTATTTATAAATTCATGAACTGGTAATGAAAGTGTAGTTTTGGCAAGCTTTTCTGCCATTGGGAAATCACCTTTTTTATAATTGAGGTATTTTGCTGCAGGCTGTAAATGCATTGGTGTTGGATAGTGAACTTTTGCATCTATATTATTTTTGATTAAGTATTTCTGAAGTGAATTTCTTTCCTCTATATTAATTTGATATAAGTGAAAAACTTCTTTTAAATAATTAAACCTTTTAACTGTCTTAACTTGTATGTTTTTTGAAAGAAGTTTGTCCAAATATAGAGCGTTTTTAATTCTTGTATTGGTAATATTATTTAACTTATTTTTTATCTTATAATTAGCTATAGCAGCTTGAATTGTATCCAATCTTGAATTATATGCAAATTCCTTGCATGTATCTCTGTTTAATAAACCATGATTTCTTATTAAAAGTAATTTATCAAAAAGTTTTTTATTATTTGTGATAATGAATCCACCATCACCCCAAACGTTAAGATTTTTTAATGGGTGCATACTAAAAGTACATGCATCCCCAAATGAAACAATATCTTTATTTTTATATTTTGACTGAATTGCATGACAACTGTCTTGTATAATTTTTAATTTATATTTATTCGCAATTTTTTTAATTTTTTGCATTTCACAAGGTCTTCCGCTCCAATGAACTGGCATTATTGCTTTTGTTTTTTTTGTAATAGATTTTTCTATTTTATTTTCATCAATATTATAATCATCTTTAATATCAACAAATACTGGTTTAGCACCAGCTGTAGCTATAGAGGCAGTTGTAGCTATAAAGGTAAATGGCGTTGTTATTACTTCGTCACCTTTACCTATGTTAAAAGCCTTTAACACTAAAAATAATGCATCTGTCCCATTACCAACACCTAAAGCATATTTTGATCCAGTTATTTTTTTTATATTTTTTTCAAAAATACTTACCTGATCTCCCAAAGTGTAATCACCTTTTTTTACGACCTTTTCAATTTTCTTAAAAATTTTTGAATAATCAGAAAATTGTTCAGCTAAGTAATTATGTTTGATAGATATTTTTTTATCACGATTATATTGTTTAATTAAAAAATTTTTATTTATCATTTTATTTTTTTTACCCAATTAATTGAATAGCAAGATGGTTTATCCTTTATCATATTTTTGTTATAAAAATGTAAAATATCCTCAATTCCATCAATAATTTTTTTTTTAAATTTAAATCCAGTTTTCTTTATTTTTGTATTATCGAGTCTGTAAGATCTAGGATCGTTACTTTTATGTATTTTCAATTTAATTCTTTTACTAATTTTATTCTGAATAATTTTTGCTAAATTAATTATTGAAATATTTTCGTTTGATGCATTATAAATTCCCTCTTTAATATTTTTTTTTAAAATAAACATATAGAGATTTGTTATATCGTCTATATGGATCAATGGTCTAATTTGTTTACCACCAAAAATATCCATTTTTTTATTCTTTAAAGCATTAAATGTAAGTATATTTAATGTGAGATCTAGTCTCATTCTAGGAGAAAAACCGTATACAGTTCCAGGTCTAATAATAAATATTTTAAAATATTTTTTATAACTCATCAAAATTCTTTCAGTCACCATTTTTGTTTTATTATAATCTGAAATTGGATTTAAGGATAATTTTTCGGTTACTTTTTTTTCTTTTTTAATTCCGTAGACACTACCAGATGATGCATAAATAAATTTTTTGATCTTATATTTTTTAGATATTTCACATAGGTGTCTCATCCCCAGGCATGAGTTCTCCCAAGTAAGTTTCGAATTTAGTTCAGATGCTGGGTCGTTTGCTATTTCTCCTAAATGTATAATGGTATTTACACCTTTAATTTCTGCTGGAATAATATCTAATATATTTTTTTTCAAAATTTTAATTTTTTTATTTTTTTTTAAAAAATTACCAAACCAGAAAGTATCAACTACTATAATTTGAGTTATTTTTTTATAATTTAAAAGTTTTTTAACTAAAACACTACCCTTATAACCCCCACCTCCAGTGACTAGAATTTTCATTTCAATTTTATTTTATATTGTTATTGTTTGATTATTTATGAATAAAAAAACCTATAAATTTTTATATAATAATTTTAACGTTATAGATAATAAATTTATTCATGCAATAAAAAAACGAGTCATTTTGAATAAATTAAATAAGTTTAAAGTATGTCTTCATAAGAATAAAAATTATCCAGTACAAGAAATGATAAATTTTAATTATGGATTTAATTACTATAGACCTCATAAACATCTTTTAAATATAAATGAGTCGTATCATTTAATTGAGGGGAGTATGGAAATTTATATTTTAGATGACAATTGTAAGGTTAAGAAAAAAATTAAACTTAGTGCAAAAAGAAAAAATACTTATAATTCATCAATTATATTTAAGATCAATAAACCTTTATATCATTTTGTTGTACCAGTAAGTAAATGGTTAATTTATCATGAAGTGACAACAGGACCCTGGAGGAAAAAGTTTATTAAATACGCAGATTTCTCTCCATCAAACGATATAAATGGTCTTGGAATTAATTTTTATAAAAAAATTAAGAATATTTCAAAAAATATTAAATGGGAAAAATATTAAATACTTACTTGAATAATAAGCCTAAAGAAATAGTGATCAAAGGAGATGGTCAGTATATAATATCAAATAAAAAAAAATATTTAGACTTTACTGGCGGTGGAACTTCTAATTGTGTATTGGGATTTAATCATCCAAAAGTAATTCAAAGTATAACTGCACAGCTTAAAAAAATCTCAAATATTGATTATAAGCAATGGGTTGATGAAAATAGATATAAGTTATCAAATTTATTAACCAAAAATTCATCCAAAAAATTAAACAATGTTTTTTTCTCTGGCCAAAGTGGAGCCGAAGCTTGTGAAGCTGCACTTATGTTAAGTTATCAATATTTTTTTGAAAAAGGTTATAAAAAAAAAAACATTTTTATCTCAAGAAATGAATCATACCATGGAATTTCACTACTTGCTCAGACTGCTGGAGATAGAAAACATTTAAAGTATTTTTCACCATTGTATTCTAATAAAAATATTAAAATTCGACCTCATGACCCTTTACACGAAAAGAAAAAAAATGAAACAAATAATCAGTATCTTCAACGATCTATAAATGATTTTAAGAAAAAAATAAAAATTATTGGAAGCCAAAGAATTTTTGCATTTTTAGGAGAACCTATAATGGGCCAACTTCAAGGGGACATTCCTCCACTTAAAAATTATTGGAAAGAAATAAGAAAATTATGTACAAAAAATAATATCCACTTAATAATGGATGAGATTTATACTGGGACTGGTATATGTGGTCATTACAATTGTTTTAGTTGGGATAACTTTGAACCAGATTTTTTGTTATTAGGAAAAACGCTTTCAGCTGGTTATGTACCTCTAAGTGCTGTCCTTCATAATTCAGAAATAGAAAAACTTATTAAATCAAAGTCAGGACGTGTTAGTTTTTCTACAACACACCAAGGTCATAGTTTAGGAGTTGCTTCAGCTTTAGCTGTCCAAAATATTATAATAAATCAAAAAAAAACTCTTCATGCTTATGATTTAGGAAATTATTTTATTAAAAATTTGAGTGATGAATTAAAGCCAGTAGATCAAATAAAAAGCTGTCATGGAAGAGGACTTAGATTTTCAGTCGAATATAATACCAATGATAATACTAATTTTTCAAAAAAACTTTATTTTAGGATGAAGGAAAAATATAGAATATTATTAGATATTAAATGGCATAGAGCAGGTTTCAGACCATCATTTTTGGTTGATAAAAAAACTGCTGATTTCGTAATTGATTCTTTCAGTAAAGAGATAAAAGAATTATCAAAAAAATTTAAATCTAGAAAATATTTTTGGTCTTTCTATAAGAAAGAAACTTAACAATAATGAATAAAATATGTTTTGTAATAGGTCATAGTGGTTTTTTAGGAAATGAAATTTTTAAATTTTTAAAAAAGAAAAAATTAGTTGTCTTTGGATATAATAGAAAAAATATTAAAAAATTTTTTGAAAACAAGTTAATCACAAAATATAAAAATCAAGTAAATCAAGGTGTCTTAATTTTTGCAGCTGGAGTTCATAGAGCATATGGAGATAGTAAAAAACTTAAAAAATATAATGAAAGATTGACACAGAAAATATTAAAAGCATCAAAATTTTATAATATAAAAAAAATAATTTTTTTAAGTACCGTTGAGGTATATGGCAAACCAAAGAAAAATTTTAAGATAAATGAAAAATCTAAATTAAAACCCTTTAATAATTATTCTAAAGGAAAAATATTTCAGGAAAAAGAAATAATTAAATTTTCAAAAAAAAAAGGAATATCTTACTTAATATTACGTTTACCAGGCATCTATGGAAAAAATTACAATGATATAAGTATTGTCACAAAAATATTGGCAGCATTTAAAAATAAAATATTCACACTTAATGGAAATGGAGAACAAAGAAGAGATTATGTTTACTTAAACGATCTAGTTAAACTGATACATAAACTTTTAAGTAGTAAATATAAAAATATAATCATTAATGTTGCGACAGGAGTATCATTTTCTCTCAATGAAATAATTGATATGTTTAAGAAAAAGCTAAAAAAAGAACCAAGTATAAAAATAAAAAATGATTCAAAAAATTTTGATCTTAATTTTGACATTAGCTTTTTAAGGAGAAAAAAATTGAAATATTTGATTAAACCACTAAATAAAAATATCAATCAGATTATTAATTTTCGATAAAAATGTTAGTAATTAAAAAAAATTTTAAACTATTTATACTTATTATTTTTTTCATTTTTTTTCTCATTTTTTTTTTTGAATTTAATAAGAATCAAAATAAAAAATTTTTAGAAAATAAAAATATTGATGGTTTAATTAATTTTCCTGATCAAATTAATTCACTACAGATTGATAATGATAGAATTAATTTGTTTAACAGAAAATATTCTTCATGGCATCGATCCCATGGAAATAATTTTAACAATAAATTCCTTGAAGTTGACAATCTAAGTAAAGATAATTTAAATGATTTAGACTTAATATTTAAATTAAATACTTTTGAAGATTTACAATTAAAAAATTCGTGGGAAGAAAGAGTAGCAATAAACCCAATATATGCTGAAAATAAAATTTTTTTTATTACATCTTCATGGGAATTGGTTGCGTTATCGCCAAAAACTTTTGAAATATTATGGAAAAGAAACTTTAAAGAAAGAATTGCAAAAAGAGGATTTGTATACTCGAAAAATGAGAATAACAATCAAGGTTATATTTTTATAAATTCTGGAATTAATTTATATAAATTAGAGGCAGATAGTGGAAAATTAGAATTAGAATTTGGAAATAATGGTTTTGTTGAAACTGGGGAAGTTGAAATACCAGGAGTGCTTTATGAAGATAGTATTATTGTCTCTAATACTTCAGAGAGAAAAATTTTATCAATAAACAAGAATAATGGAAAAGTAAATTTTTCTAAAGATATTCATCCAGATGAAAATTATTTTTATTCTAATCCATGGGGTGGAGCCGCATTAGATGATGAAATTGGATATTATTATATTGTAACTGGAAATCCAAAAAAAAGTACTTTTGGAAAAGATAGGCCTGGACCAAATAAAAATGCAAATAGTATTATTGCATTTGACCTTAAAAAAAAAAAAATTGTTTGGACTTTTCAAGATGTAATTCATGATCTTTGGAATCTTGATATAAGCGCCCCACCAGTTTTAGCAGATCTAAAGATAAAAAATAAAATAATTAAAGTAATCATTGTAACAACAAAATCAGGAAATACTTATGTATTTGAAAGATTGACTGGTAAATCGCTCTTCGATATCGATTATAAAAAAACAATTAAATCAGAAATTCCAGGTGAGAAAACATCTCCTCAGCAACCTTTCCCTAAAAAACCTAAAAAATTTTCATTTGTAGAATTTAAAGAAGAATATTTAAAAGATGAGTTAATAAAAAATACCAATTTTATGAGCAAGTTTCGTGAGAAATATGTGTATGGATGGTTTACTCCACCAGAAATAGGAAGAGATTTAATTTATTTACCAGGGGGAAATAATTGGCAAGGGAGTGCATTCAATCCAAATACTCAAACATTGTTTGTTCCTTCAGAGTCTATTCCATATAAAATTAAAGTAATAGTAAAATCTAAAGAAAAAGACAATTCATATCAAAATTTAAAACATTTTAGTTTATATCAAAACAAATGTTCAAGCTGTCACGGAACCAATCGTAATGGAGAATATGTGAAATCTAATGGACTTGATATAAAAGAAAAATTTATCCCTTCCTTGGTTGGTTTATCAATTTATGAGGGGCTAAGTAAAAAACTAACATCAATAGATATGTTAAAAAATCAACATAAATTTATGGACAAATTTGATTTAAGTAAAAATGACTTTGATAATATCAAAGATCTTTTTGGAGAATGGGATAAAAAATTAGAAACAAATAAAGAGATTTTTTTTACTTCTGAGACATCTTTAGCAGATTTAAATGATGGAAGTTTAATGACCAAACCACCATGGGGAACAATTACCTCAATAAATATAATTAATGGTAAAACTAATTGGGTTAAACCATATGGATTCAAAGATAATAAAGAGATTGGAACATTCAATGCTGGCGGTGTATCTGTTACATCAACAAACTTGATAATAGGAACAGGTACACTTGATAAATTCGTCTCAATTATAAATGCTAGTGATGGTAAAACGTTATGGAAATATAAACTTGATGTTGAGGGAACAGCAGCTCCGTTAATTTATAACTTTGAAGGTAAAACATATATAGCAATTTTTGCATCAGGTGGTTTAAAGCCTAACTCAGAAAGAGGATCATTTTTATATATTTTTGGCGTAAAATAAAATTCTTAAAATTATACCTAATTTATCTCATTTATTTTATTTATTAAAATATTATTAAAATTTTTTGCTCCAGAGATAGAAAGATGATTGCTATCTTCGTAAAATAAATTATTTGCATCATGTGTAATGCATCGATTATTAATTATTGTATTACAAAATACTTCATGAGGATAAACTCTAAAAATATTTTTACCATCTATTGAGTTAAGTAAACTATAAGAGGATTTAGACCTTTCTAAATAAACCTCATAAGAAGTGGTTAAAAAATTTTCAGAGCTTTTTATATTTTTACCAATAAAATAACTTTTGAATAATTTTCTTGGTACGTGATAAGCATTTTCAGGAAATGGATAAATTAATATTATTTTATTTTTTTTAGAAATTTTTTCAACATAGTCTTTAAAAGAATTTTTTATATCGGTGGTACCATCATCTTTGATAAATTTATTTTGATTAATAAACTCAACATTTAACTCCTTATTTCCTTCCCTGTCATTAAAAGGGGAGTTTTCAAAAAAAAGTTGGAATCTTCCACCAAAAATTATTATGGCATTTTTTTTTTTATCAATTTTTTTTTGAATATCTAAAAAATATTCTTTATTACAATTGCTAGAAACTTTATTAGTTTTTTTATTTATGAAATCATGATCTGGAAACAAGAAACAACCAGGTAAAAAAAATGTATTTAATTTATAATTTTCTTTATTTAATCTATCTTTTATTTCAAATGCAATTGGGGCAAGTAAGCTATCACCAACAATTATTATATTCTTACTTGCTTTTTCATTAAAAACGCAACCTTCTTTTATCGCAACACAAGGTTCACCACTTGAATTTTTAAGTAAATTAAATGACAGGTCATCATATTTACTATCAAAAATTGTTGGGAATATTTTTTTAAAGCCGTTATTGTTAATTATAATTAAAAGAAAAATTAAAACAACGCTTGTTGTAAACAATATTGAACTTAAAATTATTTTAAAGTTATTTTTTTGATTTCTTGATGGTTTTTCAATAAAACGATAAGACAAAAATGACAGAGTAAAAATTAATACAAAAATCAAAAATAACTTTAAAAAGCTATCATTTGAAAAATATAAAATTCTATCAAATACAAATATTGGGTAATGCCATAGATATAAAGAGTAAGAAATTAAACCAATTCCCACCAAAGATCTTAAAGATAAAATTTTAGTTATAATTTCATTTTTATTAGCATAAAGAATTATTAGACACGTACCCAAAACTGGTACTATCGTTAAAAATGATGGATGAAAAGTTTCATGATCATAATATAAAATAGAAAATACAATCAATATAAAACCGATTAATGGATATAAATTTGAAAATTTATTTTTAAAAATATCTTTTTTTTCAATAAAAACTAAAATTGAACCAGCAAATAATTCCCAAATTCTGCTTGAAAGAAAATAAAAATCAAAAAATATTGAAGGTGCCTTTAACCTAAAATTATCTTCAATGAATGGGTAGGAAAATTTTAAATTTCCTGAGAATTGAATAAGTAAAAGATTTAAAAAAATTATAGTTAAAAAAATTATCGTTAAATAATTCTTAAAAAATTTAAAAAATAATAAAAAAATTAATGGAAAAAAAATATAATATTGTTCTTCCACAGAAAGTGACCAAGTATGTATTAATGGTATAAGAAGAGAATTTTCACTTGCATAATCTTGACCTGTAAGCCAAAAATAAAAATTGGAGCTAAAAAAAATTGATGAAATTGCTGATTTTGAAAAATCAATAAAACTGTATGGTAACAAAATATACCAAGAGCAAATCATTGATATTAAAATTACAATTACAAGTGCAGGAACTATTCTTCTAATTCTTCTCTCATAAAAATACAAAAAAGAAAAATCTCTATTTTGTAATCTACTGTAAATTAAAGATGTAATTAAGTATCCAGAAATAACAAAAAAAATATCAACTCCAAGATATCCACCTGCTAAAAGTTGACTACCATTAATTTTAATTTGAGCGTGATAAAAAATAACAGAGAGTACAGCTAAAGCCCTCAGTCCATCTATTTCAGGTCTATATTTTATATTCACAGAAATCTTATTTATTGAGATAGAAATTTAATGTATTTTTTATTTCATTTAAAGTAGGTGTCCTCTCATTACCTTCTATTGTAACTGCAATCGATCCTGCAATTTGAGCAAGTAAGAGAATTAAATGATTATTATCTTTAATTGAAGTGGACAGTACTGAAGCAAAACTATGAAAAATATCTCCTGCACCAACTGAATCAACGATTTCGTCCTTTAAAGATTTTAATTTTAATACTTTATTTTTTTCTTGAATTAATAAGGAGTAAATTTCTCCTCTAGTTAAAAAAGCAAATGAACTATTTAAATCTTTTTTTAAATTTTTTAAAGTTTCGCTGAAGTTTAGATTTTTTCTTTTTGAATATAGTTGAATTTCATTTTCATCTATTACAAATAAATCAGCTTTTTTAAATTTTTGATTAATTATATTGAAACCAAAATTGGTGCTATTTGATTGAACATTTATAGACAGGAAATTTGATTTCTCACTAATATAATTTGCAATTTTTTTATTAATCAGCCCATGACCAAAATCTTGTACTATAACAATATCATATTTTTTTAAATTTTTTTTTAAAAAAGATAAAATTTTAGTTTCATCTTGATTAGTTATAATTTTATTTTCAAAATGATTCAAAGTTAATAATTTTTTTTTTGATACAGTATTTTTTTCTGTTTGAATAAATCTTTCTTTTAATATTGTAGGAAAACTTTTTGAAAATATTAAATTTTTTTTATTTTTTATAAGCTTAAATAACTGATTATTTTTTTTAACATCTTGATTCATCAACGACAATACATCTATTTTTTTTGAGAATTGATATAAAAAATTTGAACTTAATAGAATTCCACCAGCCATATTTTTACTCGATATAATTGATGAGGATAAAGCCGATGCTTTAGAGGAAACACCGTTAATCTTTACATATGTATATTTATCAAAAATTATTTCACCAAATAATAATATTTTTAAATTGCTTATTTTTTTAATAATTTTTTCGAAGTTAATCTCTTTTTTTTTTGTATCAATTATATATTTTTCAAATTCTTTGTCAGATCTATTATAATATTTGTCAAATAATATTTTTGATGAACTAAATATTTTTTTTCCAACAAATTTAATTTTGATATTATTTTTTTTACATAAGTTTTTTTCCTTGATAAAATTTCCAACATGATCTTCATTAAGGTATTCTATACCCTTAAAATAAAAATTGGGTTTTAAATCATTCAAAACTTTAATTGCTGAGGTATCTGGAACCGAGCAAACAAAATCGACTACATCTAGGCTGGATAAAAATATTTTTCTTTGTAATTCTTTGTAATATGGACCATCTAAATTTTTTCTTAAAAATTCGTCACTAGTAGTGCTTACAATTAATATGTCACAATGTTTTTTGGCCTCATTTAAATGAAAAATGTGGCCTGGATGAAGTAAATCAAACAATCCATGAGATAATCCAATTTTTAGTCCCTTTTTCCGGGCAAATAGAATTTTTTTTGATAGATTTTTAATTGAATCAATTTTATTTATACTTTTCATATTTTCTAATTAAATTAATTTAAATTAATGAAAAAAGTTTCTAAATCAAACTATACCAAACTTAATTATAAATCAATTAAGCTTAGAAAAAATATTATTGATGTATTTTTAAAAAGTAAAAAAGGTCATTTAGGTTCTGCTTTTTCATCAATTGAATTAATAAGTGTTATTTATGATTTTTTTGTAAAAAAAAAATCAAAAAATAATTTTGTATTAAGCAAAGGTCATGGTTGTTTAGCTCTATATTCTGTGCTGTATGAGAAAAAAATAATTAGCAAAAAAACATTACTTTCATTTTGCGAATTTAATTCCATATTAGGTGGACATCCAGAACATTTTATACCCTCAATTCCTTTTTCCACTGGTTCCCTCGGACATGGATTTTCAATAAGTGCCGGTATTTCTTTAGCCAATCGAATTAAAAAAAATAATAATAAAACTTTTGTATTGATTGGAGATGGTGAAATCAATGAAGGAAGTATTTGGGAAGCATTTCTGTCTATAAACAAACATAGATTAAATAATTTAATAACTCTGCTAGATTATAATAAGATGCAATCTTATGGTTTTAATAAAGATATTTTAAAGTTAGAACCTTTAAGAAAAAAATTTGAAAGCTTTGGATTTAAGGTTTTAGAAATTGATGGTCATTCAAGAAAAGATATTTATTTATCTTTAAAAAAAGCAATGAATTATAAACTCAAGCCCACAATATTAATTTGTCATACAATTAAAGGTAAGGGAGTCAAGTTTATGGAGAATAACCCTAGTTGGCATTACAAGTCCAAAATTAATAATGAGGAATTAAAAAAGTTACAAGAATATTTTAAATAAAAATTATGAGAAATACATGGTTAGAAACGCTTTATAAAATAGCTTCAAAAAATAAAAAAGTTGTTTTCATTGGTTCTGATTTAGGTGCTGGAGTAATGCATGATTTTAAAAAAAAATTTCCAGATAGATTTTTCATGGAAGGAATATCAGAACAACATATTATAGGATTGGCTGCTGGATTGGCTTCAGAGGGATTTACTCCATATGTAAATACGATAGCAACTTTTTTAACTAGAAGATGTTTTGAACAAAATATGATTGATCTATGTTTACATAATTTACCTGTAAGATTAATTGGAAATGGAGGAGGATTAGTCTACAGCCCACTAGGACCAACACATCAGGCGATTGAGGACATTGCTATAATGAATACTATGCCCAACATGTCAATTTTTGCAGTTTGTGATTCAAATGAAATGAGACAACTGATCAAACAATCACAAAATTACAAAGGGCCAATGTATATAAGACTTGGAAGAGGTTTTGAAAAAGTCATTACAAAAAAAAAAAAATTTGTAATAGGAAAAATCGTAAATTTAAGAAAACCCCAAAAAATTACTTTAATCTCAACAGGATCAGTAACACAAGAAGCCTTAAAAGCATCAGAAATTTTATTTAAAATGGGCATCAAGTGTGGAGTTATCCATGTACCAACTATCAAACCATTTGACGTTAAGAGCTTATCTAAACTTTTAAAAAATAAAGTTGAAAAAATTATTACTATTGAAGAACATATCGATACAGGTGGGTTAGGGAGTATTATAATAAATCATTTAAATGAGCTTAATTTTTTAAAAAAAATAAAAGTTATAAAAATATGTTTACCAAATAAGTTTAATAACAAATATGGTACACATGATGAATTAAAATCATTTTATGGACTTGATTTTAAAAACATAATTAAATTAGTTAAAAGAATTAAAAATGAAAAATATTAGAGAAAAATTTTTCTTTCAAAAACAGCATAATTCTGTGAAAAGAAATTATCTAAATAGAATGATTAACAATAAAGTTAAAAATAGTTTGATTGCAAAAAAATATAATAAATTATATTGGGATGGTAAGAGAGATTATGGATACGGAGGATATAGATATATTGATGGTTATTGGAAAAATTTTGCAAAAAAATTAATTAAAACATATAAGCTTAATAGTAAATCGAAAATCATTGACCTTGGATGTGGAAAAGGATTTTTATTATATGAAATTCAGAAATTAATTCCTAAGATAAAAATTTATGGAATCGATATATCGAAATATGCAATTAAAAATGCACCAAAATCCATAAAAAAATATTTATTGAATAAAAAAATTGAGAATAATTTTACAAATCATTTAAAAAATAAAAAGTTTGATTTAGTAATATCTATGGGGTGCTTGCATAATTTAAAAATTTACGATTTAAAAAAAGCTTTTCAAAATATTAATAAAATTTCCAAGAAATCATACATTTTAGTAGAAAGTTTTAGAAATCAGACTGAACTATTTAATCTTCAGTGTTGGGCATTAACTTGTGAATCTTTTTTTTCAAAAAAGGAATGGATTTATTTGTTTGATGCTTTTGATTATAAAGGGGATTACGAGTTTATATATTTTAGATAAATGAATTATAAAAATTTAATAAATAAGTTTTATAAGCAAGGCTACTTTATTTTCGATATAAAAAATAAGAATAAACTAAATTTTTTGAGAAATTTTATTGTTAAAAAAATTCAATTGAAAATTAAAGATCTAAAAAAATTAGAGAAAACACATAATTTCATTGTTCCATCAGATTTAAATAGTATCAAAATGAAAATTTATTCGGAAATAAATAATAATAAGAAATTTTTAAAGGAATATTATGAAATAAGTAAAAAAGAATTAGAAATAATTTGTGGAAATGAAATTGCAATGCAAAGAAAAATAAATTTAAGTATTCAAATGCCTCATGATGATAGTGCTTTATTACCCGTTCATTCAGATGTTTGGTCAGGTTGTTCACCATTTGAAGTGGTAGTATGGACACCATTAGTTGATTGTAAAAAAACACAATCAATGTTTGTATATCCAAAAAATTTTAAAAAAAAAAATCATAAAAAAAAAATAAAAAAATTTATTAATATCAAATATGGTCAGGCTTTGATTTTTACTCATCAAATAGAACATGGTAATGAAATAAATAAAGAAAAAAATACTAGATGGAGTTTAAATTGTAGGTTTAAATCATTATTATCTCCTTATGGCTCAAAAGATATTGGAGAAACATTTTTACCGGTAAACATATTGCCTGCAACAAGACTTGGCATTGATTATGAATAAAAAAAAAAAATTTCTGGATATCGTGGATATATTTTTACTAATAAAATAGCAGGCAATTTTATTCCTCAAAGAGTTCAAAATTTAGTAATTAAAGATTATTGTGAAAGAAAGAATTTATTTTTTAAGTTAAGTATAACGGAATTTAATATTGGTTATTTTAAAGCTTTAAAAAAAAGTTTAAAAAATCTCAATAAATTTGATCAAGGAATTATTTTTTATAGCATATTCATGCTTCCAGATAACAGAAAGTTTAGATTTGAAATTTATGATAGAATTATCAAAAATAAAAAAATTTTACATTTTGCTCTAGAAGAACTCACTATTAAATCTAAAAAAGAAATCAAAAAAGTAGAAGATATTTTGTCAATAAAAAAAAATATCAAAAATTTGTAATCTAATTTAATGAAAAAATTTATAGTAAAAATTGTAGTTTTTTTTCTAGATTTAATCGTAGTTCTTTTTGGTTTTAAAATTACAAAATTTCCAACCGCTAAAATAGGTGCACTTATTGAGGCTTATTTACAATTTATATATCTTACTAGAGAAAAAAAAATAATTTTTATTTGCACAGAAGAAGTTTCAAATGATTATGTTTTTCAACACATAAAAAAACAAATTAAGATTTTCAAATCTAGTTTTTTGACGCATTTATATTTTTCTAAAAAGGGAAAAAAAAATTATCCTGATCACGTATATTATAACCAATTTCCAAAAAAGAAATATACTGATGAACTTATTCTTAACAAACGAGACCATATTATTAATTTTAATGATAGTGATAAAAAAAAAATAAATTTGATATTAAATGAAATAAATTTTAATAATGTTTTTCAAAATTATAATAAGTTCGTATGTCTTAATTTAAGAACTTCTATTTTTCATAATGAAAAAGGTGACTCCACAAGAAACAATTATGATTTAAAATCTTTCAATAAGTTGATTAATTATTTTAAGGATAATAAAATTCTCATTGTAACAAATTTGATTACTAAAAATATTGATTTAGAAAAAAATAGAGATATCTTATTATTTGATGAAAAACTTGTACTTAATTTAAATAATTTAGAAATAAGTTCTGACAAAAAAGAGTTATTACAATTGCATTTTTTCAAAATTTCAGAATTTACAATGGGCTGTAATTCAGGATCAAATTTTATTCCACTTTTATTTAATAAAAAATTATTATTTCACAATATGGCCTTAGGTGAATGGCGGTTAAATGATCATGGAAAACTTGCACCAATTTTTTTACCGAAAAAATATTTAGATATAAAAACAAAAAAATTGATCCCATACAAAGAAATTTTAAATGAGAAAATAGTCAAATTAAGAAAAAACGAAGAATTATTAAAACAAGGCATAAAAATTCTTGATAACTCAGATGACGAATTATTAGAAGCAAGTAAAGAAATGATCTCGATTACTGATAGTGAAAAAAAAATTACAAAACTTGAGCAAATAGAATTTTGGAAAGTGTATAATTCCTTTTATAATACAGAATATCCAGAAATGATAATATCCAAAAATTTTTATAAAAATTACAAAAATTTATTCTAATTTTTTATTAAATCTACCAACATTAAAAGCCAAAACTGGTGTATATTTTCTATGGTGTTGTAGTTTTTTGAATTCACCCAAAAATTTATATCACCCTTTTTTTTAAGTAAATTATTTTTATCCCATCCAGTTAAGGTAATAATTTTATTAAATTTTTTTTTTTTGGCAATTTTTATTCCCTCCAAAACATTTTTAGAGTTTCCACTTGAAGAAATTAAAATTAAAATATCATTTTTATTCCCATACTTATTTATTACCCTAGCAATCCAATTTTTATAACCAAAGTCATTTGAGTAACATGTTATTAATGCAGGATCATTATAATTTAAACATACTATTTTAGAGTTGTTAGTAAGATCCATACTAAAATGTGAAGCTATAGATGAACTACCTCCATTGCCAAAAATATGAATTTTTTGACTCTTTTTAATTTTTTTAAAAACTTCAAGTGTTTTAGAAATATTTTCAATATTCAAAAAAGTATCGTCAACTGAACTTTTATATAAATTGGTATATCTTTCTATCAATTTTGATATGTTTTTTTTTTTATTTTTCATTTATGTATTTTTTAAGTTTAATTTTCCAACTAGGGTTATAACCCCATGATTTGTCATCAATATATAAATCTGCTGAAGGTTTGGATATAAAAAGTTTATGAAATTTAACATTCCATTTTTTTAATTGTTCTAAAGTCAATTTAGATATTTTCCTAGAGGATTTTACCTGGTTGTCATTTGTTCTACCCATATATCTAGCTGTATAAATCTTAATTTTGTGACCTGAGTTATAAAGGCTATTAATTAGTAAAATTGATTTTTTTATTGGTTTTGAGCTTTTATAGTTGTTTTTATATGTTTTACAAATTGTATTATCTAAATCAAAACAAAATGTCTTTTTTTTATTTTTCATTTATAACTAAATATTTACTTTGTAATAAAATATATTAAACCATTATAGATATTTAAAGATGTTTTAACAACTAAACTATGGCAATTAATCTATCTAAAGAAAAAATTATTTTTGCTTATCAAAATATATTTGGCTCTTTATATCCCTCAAGTTTAAAGAACAATTTTTTGGGTAAAGTAAGAGTAAAGATTTGTAAGATTTTGTTAATTATTTTTGTTAATTTTTTAAATTTAAAAAATTTTTTATTAAGAATTTTTTATTCCAAAAAAAAAAATATTTATAACTTAAAGAATATTAAAATAAATTTACCTGCAATTGATAGTAAAAAGCTATTGGAAAATGGTTGGTGTTTTATCGAAAATTTCTGTGATAAACAAAATTACGAACTGATAAAAGAAAATTTTCCAGATGAATGTTTTTTTAACTTCAAACCTACAACAATCAAATACTATGCTAGAGGATTTAGATCATTAAAAAAATCTAAACCTAAATTTATAGAAAAATTTTTAAGCCTTGAAAATTTTTATGATTTTTTAAATAGTGAAGTTGCAGATGAATTATTTTCTGAATTTTTAAATGATAAAAATAAGAATTATTCGTGTTATAGTATTACTGGAAGTTATTTAAAAAAAAATAATTTTTTAATCCCACACCAAGATGGAATAGTAAATAAATCAAATACAAAAATGATTTATAATTTTATTTATTTTATAGATGGAAATAATGAAAATGCAGAGTTTTCAGGTGCAACAGGTATTTTTAAGGATAATGAATTTAAAAAACCGATATTTGTACCCAAAAATTTAAAAAATACTTGTTTGGTGTATAATTCAACTGACAATTTTTTTCATGGTTTTGAGTTAGTTGAAAAATTTGGTTTTAGAAAAGCACTTACATTTCAATATTTTCATAAAGAATTTTTTAGATCTAAAGAGAACTAATGCACAATTTAAAAAAACTATTTTACATAATGCCAAATGGCTCCACAAAAAAAATAATCATTTTATTGATTATGATGTTTTTGAGCACTTTTTTTGAATTTTTAGGAATTGGTTTAATTTTACCAGTAACAACAATTTTAATTGATGAAAGATTACCTATATTTGAAAGTTATTTTTTAAGTGTTTCAGATTATTTCGATATTGAAATAATGAGTCTGGTATTGATTTTGTTGTTATTAGCATTTTCAATTAAAACTTTATTTTATATTTTATATAATCTTTACCAATTTAAATTTGCTGCGTATTTAAATTTTTCTATTGTTTCACGATTATTTAACAAATATGTTTATGCAAATTATGAATTTTATTTAAATAGAAATTCTACAACATTAATTAGAAATGTAGTAGGAGAAGCTGATGCTCTTGTTAAGAAAATTTTAATTCCTCTTTTACACTTACTGTTGGACTGTATAATTTTATTTGGAATATTTGTTATTATTCTTTTTACTATTCCATTTAAATATTTGGTTTTAATATTCTGCGTTTATTTATTTTCAAGTTATGTTTATTATCAAATAGTAAAAAAAAAATTAAAAAAAATTGGTGAAGAAAAGCTTACAACATCAAAAAAAAGATTATTTTATTCACAATCATCTTTTAATGGAATTAAAACTGTAAAAATCTTTCTTAAGGAAAAATTTTTTATAAAATTATTTCAAATTTTTACAAACAGAGATTTACAGTTAATTAGCATCAGGGCTTTTTTACTTTCATTACCAAGACATTTTTTTGAGCTTTTAACTATTTTATTATTTGTTTCATTAGTTTTATATTTATCATCACAGTCAGTAAATTTAATTTACACAATACCAAAATTGTCTCTAATTGCCTTAGCGGCAATTAAGATTATCCCTAGTGTAAATAGAATAATGGTGAATATCCAAACTTTAAAGCTTGGTGTTCCATCATTAGATCTTATTTATAAAGAGTTCATTAAATTAAGTAAGATAAAATCTATCAAAAAACAAAAAAAAAGAATTAATTTTAGAAATAATATTCAAATAGATAATTTATCTTTTTTTTATAGTTCGAAGACTAAAAAAACAGATGTAAAAAAGTCTGTTTTTGAAAATTCAAATTTAAATATAAAGAAAAACTCATGCGTTGGTATTATTGGAAAGACAGGTATCGGGAAATCGACATTTTTGGATTTAATTTTAGGACTTATGGATCCTCAAAAAGGAAAAGTTTTAGTTGATGGAAAAAATATTAAATTCAACAAAAGAGGCTGGCAAGAAATAATTGGATATGTTCCTCAAGATACATTTCTATTGGATGATACAATAAGGAATAATATTACACTAAATATTGATGATGGTAATTATGATAAGAAAAAACTAGAAAAATCAATTTATATATCTCAAGTCTTGGAATTTTTAAAAGATCAAAAAAATAATGATCAAATTTTTGTTGGTGAAAGAGGTATTAGACTTTCTGGAGGACAGAAACAAAGAATTGGTATAGCTAGGGCAATTTATAAAGATCCTGATATTTTGATATTAGATGAAGCAACAAGCGCCCTTGATTTCAATACAGAGAAAAAAATAATTGACGATATAAAAAAATTAAAAAATAAAATTACAATTATTATTGTTTCACATCGCCTAAATAGCCTTAAAATTTGTGATCAAATATTTGAGATTAAGAATAAAAAAATAATAAAACGTAGATAAATTGAGTAAAGAAATAGATTATAAAAATTTTTCTTTTAGATTAGGGAAATGATTATATAAATATTATAAATTTTATATGAAAAAAATCTTTATTATAGCCGAGATAGGTTGGAATCATTTAGGCAAAATAAGTTTAGCAAAAAAAATGATAGATGCAGCAGTTAAAAATGGTGCAGATTTTTGTAAATTTCAAACATGGAATGAAAAAACATTAAGAGATGGCCCTTGGGACAAAGATGGGAGAAGAGAAATTTATAAAAAGGCACAACTTACTGAAGAGGATCATTACACTTTAAAAAAATATTGTAAGAAAAAAGGTGTTAGTTTTTTTACTTCCGTATTTAATAAAAGCCAAATAAAATTTTTAAAGAAAATAAATCCAAATATTATTAAAATACCAAGCCCAGAGGTTAATAATATTGAAATGATCAAAGAAGCTTCAAAAAATTTTAAAATTGTTTTAGTTTCTACTGGAGCATCAAAATGGAGAGAAATTTTAAAATTAAGAAAATCAGTAAAAAGAAATAATTTAATTTTTATGCATTGTGTATCTGCTTATCCTTGCATGTTAGAGAATGTAAATTTGAAGAGAATGCAATACTTAAAGAAGCTCTCAAAAATAATTGGTTATAGTGGTCATCTACCTGGGGTTGAAGATGCTATAGCATCAATTTCACAAGGTGCCTCATATGTGGAAAAACATTTCACAATAAATAAAAAACTACCAGGAAGAGATAATAAATTTGCTCTTATGCCTGAGGAGTTAAAAAAGATTTCAGATTTTAGAGATGCATTTCAAAAAATGATTAAATTTCACGGATTAGACTTTCAGAAACAAGAAATGGATATATATAAAAATTATAGGGGAAGATGGTCAAAAAATTAAAAAAAAGAGATAAAATCTCAGTTATTATTAGAACAAAAAATGAGGCAAGATGGATTGGTCACGCTATACAGTCAGTTCTAGATAATTTATATAAACCAGAAATTATCATTGTAGATAATTTTTCAACTGATGAAACTATAAATATAGTCAGACAATTTTTACAAGATCCTAATTTAGTTGATAAAAATAATAGAAACTATGTCAAAATTAAAATTTTTAAAATTGAGTCTTATACGCCTGGCAAATCGTTAAATTTTGCTGTTTCAAAATGTTCAAATGATTTAATTTTAATTTTATCAGCACATTGTGTTTTAAAAAAATTTAACTTTGATCATATTAAAAAAGAAATGAAAAAATTTAGTTGTATTTTTGGAAAACAAAATCCCATTTATTTTGGAAAAAAAATAAACAAAAGATATATTTGGAGTCACTTTTTAGATAAAAGAATAGTGAATATGTATTCTCAATTAGAGAAGAGATATTTTTTCCATAACGCATTGGCAATTTATTCAAAAAAAATTTTAAAAAAATATAAATTTGATGAAAATTTAGCTGGAAAAGAAGATAGATATTGGATTAATGAACTTGTTAGAAAAAAGTACAAATTTTTGTATGATCCAAATCTTGAAGCTGACCATCATTACACAATTAATGGTAATACTTGGAAGGGTATTGGATAAAAAATGTTTTATGACATTGATGAAAAAATCAAGTCATTAAATGCGTTTACGCTATCATCAAAATTTGAAGGTGGGAGAATTCATGGACATAAAAATAATAATAAAAATATTGGATTTATAGAAATAATTTCGGAAAGTGGAGTAAAAGGTTATTCTGAAAACTACTCAGCAATTTATTCACCAGAAATTTTTGAAATAATTGTTCAATATTTTCAAAAATCAATTGTTGGTAAAAAAATTAGAGATTTGAAAGAAATTAATTTTCCAAATAGTTACACATATATTGGTAGAAATGGATTTGTAAAAAGTGTTTTAGGATCTGTTGAGGTTGCAATTCTTGATTTAGTAGGAAAATTAAAAAAAAAACCAGCGTATTCATTTTTTAGTAAAAAACCTAAATTTACAAAATGTTATTTTAGTGGTGGGTCAGTGATTATGTCTCCAAAAGATATTTCAGAAGATGTTTTGAAAGCTTTAAATGATGGTTTTAATCTTTATAAAATGCGTATTGGTTATCTTAGTTGGAGTCAAGACATTAAAAGAATTAAGGTTGCAAAAGAAAATTTGGGCAAGAATAAGATTATTTTTGATGCAATTATGGGAACCCATAAAAGAATATGGAATTACGATCAAGCTTTAAAAAAAAATTAGAATTTTAAAAAGATTTGATCCTCTATGGATTGAAGAACCTCTTCATCCAGATGATATCAATGGATATCTAAAACTTAAAAAGTTAAAAAAAATAAATATAGCATTTGGTGAAGCATATTCAGGAAGATTAGAATATGATTTAATTATTAATAATAAATTATCGAAATTTTTACAAGTTGATGTTACATCCTCAGGGGGAATTATTTTTGTGAAAGATATAGTTAAAAAAGCTGAACAAAAGGGTATTATTTGTGTCCCTCATGTTTGGGGAAGCGATTTGAGTTTGGTAGCAAATTTAACTCTTTCAGCAATATCAAATAACATTAAATATTTTGAATATCCGTCAATTAAATTAGAAATTTCTAATTTTATAAATTCTGAAAGCTATACATTAAAAAATGGATTTATAATACCAACTGATGTTTTTGGAATGGGAATAAATATTTCAGATGAAATTAAATCAAAATTTAAATATAAAAAAATAAATACCTTTTCCTTATGAGTAAGAAAGTTTTAGCAATAATACCTGCAAGAGGAAATTCTAAAAGTATAAAATTAAAGAATATAGTTAAATTAAACGGTAAACCATTAATTGAATATACGATCAATGCTGCAAAAAGAAGTAAACAAATTGATGATTTAATTGTTTCAACTGATAATAAAAAAATTAAAAAAATTTGTGAAAAATTAAAATGTCAGGTTCCTTTTTTAAGACCAAAAAAACTTGCATCTGATTTTACACCAACTTTCCCAGTAATATTGCATGCATTAAATTTTATGGAAAAAAAGTTAAAGAAAGAATATGAGTATATTCTTTTATTGCAACCAACATCGCCATTGAGAACTTTTACAGATATAGATGAGAGTATAAAAAAAATCAAAAAACAAAAAAAGTTTGATTCTCTTGTTAGTGTATCAGAGGTTGGACCAAATCATCCATATAGAATGAAAGTTATCAAAAATAAAAAATTAATAAATTTTTTTGAGCAAGGTTTCGAGGATATGAGACCAAGACAAAAACTTCCAAAGATTTATATTAGAAACGGTGCAATATATATAATAAGAAAAAAAATTTTATTAAAAAAGAAATCATTGGTAGGGTATAATACTCTTCCTCATGTAATGAAAAAAAATAATTCAATAAATATCGACTCTTTAGAAGATTTACTTCTGGCAAGATATTACCTTAAGTCTTAAAATGTTGAAAAAAGGAGTAGCGATTATTGGGACAGGCTATGGTTTAAGAGTAATCTATAATTGTATTTCTAAAACTAGAAAGTTTTATATTAGGTGGGTATTTAGCAGAACTGAAAAAAAAAATATATTTACAAATAATATAAAAAAAATTCTTTCTGACAAAAAAATATTCTTAATTTGTTTAGAGACACCACCTTTTACTCATTTAGAATATTTAAATAAGTTTAAAAATTTAAGATGTAAGATTTTATGTGAAAAACCATTTTTACTAAATCTTAAAGAGATTAATTTTTTTAAAAAAAACTATAAAAAATATAATTTTAATTTAACTATAAATTATCAATTAAGATATCATCCAGCACTTAAAATATTTAAATCAAAAATAAAAATGATCGGAAAAATTAAAGAAATAGAAATTAGATATTATTCAAATAATTTAAGAGAAAAAAAAAATGATTGGTGGCTCAATAGAAATAAAGGCGGTGGCCATCTATTAGCTATTGCGCCACATCTTTTAGATGTATCCAATTATTTAAATGGTTCAATTTTAAATTTAGAAAAAAAAATAGGCACATCAAATAAATTCAAAAAAAAAATAGACACTAAATTTAAATTATCTGGAAATTTTAAAAATTTGTCTAAATTAAAAATATTATCATCTTGTAATGAAAAAAATTATAATAAAAGTGACTTAAAAATAATTGTTAAAGGTTCAAAAGGTGTAGCAAAATTTATCAATTTTAACAAAGTTATGATAAATTTAGAGAATAAAAAAAATAAAATTTTTAACACCAATATAGAATTGAAAGATAATTTTTTTAATAATCCTTGGAGAGTTGCGCAATATTATTTTTTTAAAGAAAAATATATAAAATTTTCGTCAAAAAAAAATAAATTTAGTTCTTTAAATGAAACAATAAATAATTTGAAATTATTAATTAAAAAATGAGAAAATTATTAAGAAATTTTTTTTTTTTTATTTTAAGAATTTTTACATTTTTAAGATTAGAATATTTAACTTCATTAATAGTATTTCTCTCTTTAAGAAGAATTAAATATATTAATTATGGAAAAACGAATAAAACTTTTTTAGTTTTGAGTAAATCAATCGGAAAAGATGATTTAGAAACTGCTTATTATAAAAAAAAGTCAAAAATTAATTTTTATTCTATTGACAGAAATGTAACAAAAATAATTTTTAGATCTTTCGTTAAAAAAAAAAGATATAAAGATTATGATTATAATACTAAAAATTTAGATACCAATTTACAAATTCAAAAATTTCAAAATTATATTTATAAAGTTTTTAATAACTTAAAAAAATTTAAAAATTTTGATGGAATTATAAATTTCAATGTTTTTTATTATGGTGATGTTGAGTTACAAAAAGTTTCAAAAAGCTTGGGCGTAAAATTTTTTACTATACATAAGGAAGCTTTAAAACCACCCTTATATCAAAAATATTTTAAATGGATTTATCGAAATACATCTAACAAATTCTATGGGAATAAAATTTTAACTTATAATAATTTTGAAAAAAAATTGATGATTGATAGTAATATTGCTCCCAAAAATAAAATAGAGGTAATTGGCATGCCTAGACTAGTAAAAAGTTTTAATATTTCTAAATTAAAAAATAAAAGTTTAGATAAAAAAATTGTTCTTTATTCGTCATTATTTAGGAAATTGCCATATTTTGATAACCCAGATTATATTAAACCAAAACATAAAATTTTTAATCATAAAAGTGATTTAAATTTTTTTGAAATACAGAAAAAAACATTAAAATTATTATCAACTTTTTTAAATAAAAATCAAAATGCTAGACTAACTTTAAAAGTTAGAATTGGGTATGAAAAATTATTTAGAAAAGAATTACTTCATCCAAAAATTGATATTGTTGAGGGTGGTTCAGGTCATTATTTGTTAGAAAATCATGATATAGTTTTTGCATTTAATTCAACGATCATTCTTGAGGCATTAGCAGCTAATAAAATTGTTTTTTGCCCATTTCAAAATTTAAGGAGTAAAGAGTTATTTAATTTTTTAAATTTAACAATTTGTAGTAATTCAGAAAAATTTTTATTAAAAAAACTTCAAGATTGTTATGATGATAAAATTATAATTAATAAAAAAAATAAGAAAAATATTTTAAAGGTTTTAAATTTATATCTTCAAAATAATGATAAAAAAGCTGGTGATAGATTAATTAAAGCTTTAAATAATTAATATTTTTTAACTTCATTCAGATATTTGGTAAGTTTCAAAATCAATGTGTTTAACTCTAAAATCCTTTTTTTGCATTATATTAATAATTTGATTAGAAATGAATTTCTTTGACAATTGCACAGGCATTTTTTGATTGGTATTATCTCGACTTTTAAACATAAAAATTTTTAAAATTTTACTTAATTCTTCGATTAAATTTATTTTAAATATATTAAAATAATTTGGTTTAGATTCATTCGTTTTTTTTACTTTTAATAAATTGAGTTGTTTTATAATTTCTTCTGAGCTATCTTTGTTTGCAATATTGTAAATATTGAAATTTAAATTACTTTTAGAAACAAAGTTTTTAATCTTTTTTCTTTTAAATTTTGAAATATCATTAAGATTTCTTATTTTTTGAGAAATTTTAAATGGAATATTTTTCTCAAATTTGTTTATTTTTCTATCTGGTTTTAAATAATAGATATTCTTTTTAATCATGTACGCATCTACCGATGTACTGCACCCTCTGTGGATTAATCCTTTAGATGCAAAAATCCAAGGGGTAATATCATTTTTATAAATAACTTTAACAAACCTATTTTGCTTAACATCGCGATACCAATTTTGAATACTCCTATCTGAAGGATGTGGTCTTATAATTATCTTAAATGTGGGATTATTAGAAAATTTATTAATTTTTTTGATAAAGTTTATATAATCCTTGAAAGCATTTTTATAAACAATCTTTAAATTTTGATATTTTTTTTTATTACCTTTTATTTTTTTTAATCTCTCACTCAGTTTTTGTTTATTTAGAAATCCAAAATTTGAAGAAAATAAATAAAATTCACCATGCTCTTTTTTAATTTTTTTTGCCTCGGTTTTATAAAAGTTATTATATCTAGATTTATTAAGATCATATTTTGGCCATCCAGTACTAATAAAAATTTTTTTATATTTTAAGTTTTTTTTTATTATTTTATTTTTTAATCTATTTCCAATCAAAAAAAATTTGGAAATATATTTTAAATTAGTAACTCGTTGTTCAATTGTGACTGGTTCGTAACCCATTCCAATCCCCATTTCCTCATCTAGAACAATTGTGTGTTCACAATTTTTAATTAAATTAGTAATTTCATTTGTATCATGAAAACTTATTCTACTTTTATCTTCTTGAGAAAAAGCACTTTTGTAAAAAAAAATACCCTCACAATCTTTTTTGTTTTTTATAAAATTAAATATTCCTCTCTTTGATCCAATAAAGACCCTGTATCCTTTTTTTATTAGCAAGTAGGATAAATAAAGTCTTGGAATTAATTCTCTATGTGTAATTTCAATAGGAATATATATATTCTTTTTCATTAATAAAATAATAACTTAATAATAGATTTTAAAAATAATTTTTCAATTTAGATAAAATTGAATATAATAAAACAGATTACAAGTATAGTATTATCAAATAAAAATAATTTACCAAATAGAAAATTATATTATGAGGAAAAATCTAGTTTTTTTTCATCCAAATCTAAGAGATGATGGGTGCAAAAAAACACTTGAAATTTACACAAATTTTTTAGCGAAAAAATTTAATGTAACTCTTATCACAAATACTTCTAATTTAAGTTTACTTAAAAATATTAACCCTAAAATAAGATTATTAAATTTAAATAATTTTTTATTTAGAAACTTTATTTTCATTAATCAAATTTATTGCTTAATAAGTCTAATTAAATACATGAATAGGGATAATATTATTTTCTCACTTGATGGGTATTTTATTTTGTTATTTTTAAAGTTTTTAAAATTTAAATTTAATTTATTTATAAGAATCGCCAATCCAATACCTGTAAACGATAATAAATTAAAAATTATATCAACTAATCCAGGTTCTGAAATTGGAATTCTTGATTTATTTTTTTTGAAGTATTCAGATGTTACAATTTTATATTCTAAATTATATAAAAATTATTTAGAAAAAAAATATAAATTAAAAAATATTTTAATAATTAAAAATTATTTTAAAAAAGAAAAAGTAACAAATAGAAATAAAAATAGGTATTCAAATATTTTCTTTATAGGAAGATTAGTAGATATTAAAGATCCCTTCTTTTTTCTAAAAAATTTAATTGTAATTTCATATAATTATAAAATAAAGATCCATATTGTTGGAGATGGTCCACTACTTAATGATTTAAAAAAAATATCAACACAAAAAAATATTCCTGTTAAATTTTATGGACATATAAAAAATCCATTTAAAAAATTTCATAACAAAATAGACATATTCTGTCTTACTTCAAAACATGATGGAACACCTAATGTTTTGGGAGAGGCTGTCAGTAAAAAAATTCCATGTATTGCTCCAAAAGACGTTGGCTGTGTAAATGAAATTTTAGATAATGGAAATTTAGGAACAATTTATAAAAAAGGAAACTCGAAAGATTTTCAAAGAAAAATTATTTATATGATTAATAATTGTCGAGCAGTTAATAAAAAAGCAGAGAGAGCATATAAGGGTTTAGATAGGTATAATTTGGATAATACATTAAAAAAACTAGAAAAAAAAATTTTTTCTTTCATCTAAAATTTTAATAAAATTTTCTAAATAAAATTTAGATTTGTACTTTTTATTGATTAATTTTGTTATCAGTTTTGCCTTTTTTAAATCATCTTTGGTATCAACACATAAATTAATATTTGACAAATCTTTTTTGAAAAAAATATTTTTGATTTTAAATTTTTTTTTATTATCATAGAAATATGTAGTCACATGTTCCAAATCTTTTTTTTTCGTAATATTTTTAAATTTTTTTTTAAAAAAATTTGATTTAACAATCTCTATAGATTGCCCTTTAGGAAAAGTTTTAGGAAATGTATTAGTTAAAATGTCATAATTATTTTTTTCAGATAAAGTTATAAAATTATTAATATATCTATAATCTAAAAATGGACTATCTGCACAGGTTCGTATAAAAAAATCAGATTTCTTAATTTTCAATATTTCATAAAATCGAGATGCCACGTTTTGTAAATCACCTCTATAATATTGAATTTTTTTCTTTTTACAAAAATTAACAATTTTATTGTCAGAATTATCTTTAGATGTTGCGATTATTGTTTCATTTATATTTTTACATTTTTTTAAGGAATTGAAAATTTTCTCTAAGATTGTTTCATTATCAATTTTTTTTAGTACTTTTCCAGGGAGCCTATTGGATTTCATTCTTGCTTGAATAATTGCTATAATAATTTTTTTTTTCATAAAATAATTAATTCCATAATTTAAATTTTTCTCTTGATATATTTCTTAGTAATATTTTTTTGATTAAAGTTATGAAGAATCTTAAATTATTCCTATAAATTAATTTTACAACTTTTATGTTTAAAATATATAAAAAATTCATTTTTATTAAACCCACTAACATTTTATTAGCACATGAAAAATTATTCTTTGAAATCTGAATATCTATATTTTGGAATTCTTCTTTTTTTTGTTTATCTGATAAATTAAATTTTGGTGTAATTGTTAGATCATCGGGTCTAACAATTTTATAATTGTTGTTTTTAAGATGTTTGTATATTTCTTTTTCGAGATAAGAATGGTCTATTCTTTTTTTAAAATATTTTTTAAGAAAATTTTTATATTTTTTATCAAAAAAACCTTTGTGAAAGAATATATGATATAAGATTGTATAAAGTTGATCTTTTTTTGAAGGAATAAAAATACCATTTTTAAAAGTTCTATTTTTAAGAATTTTAAATTGCCAATTTTTATCAAAATAATTATCACCCACATATCTTATGTCTAAGCAAACCTCATTTTTTTCTACTTTAATAAAATTTGATACCTTGAAGCCATAATCTTCTAATGGGTCACCATTATTAGATATCAAGCTTAAATTTTTTAATTTATATGAGTGTGCGTCAGCAATTCTTTTAAATATAAAAAAATTATTTACTAATAAATCTATATCGCCTGAATTATCTATTTTTGGTCTCAATAATACATACTCTAATTTTTTTTCTCTATTAATTTTATTAAAAAAACTTCTTAAGGATTTATGTACTGTCTGACTGTTTAAAAAAAGTTTATGAGGATAATGGTTATCTGTTTTTGATAAAAAAAGGGCATTACGCTTTGCTTCCTCAAAATTATCTGAAATATGAATTATATTTCTTTTTTTTCTTCTTATATTTTTTTTTAGATTAAATATATCACTATCAACTACTCTCTTCTCATGAGTAAAAATCATTTTTTCTTTTTTGAATATTGGACTTAGATTTAAAATAATATAGCAAGAAATTGCTTGTTTTAATTTTGGAGTTTTTCTATCTATATATCTATTATAAAAACTGTCTAGCCACATGATCCTATCATTATATAAATCCCTATAAAAATTTTTGGAAAATTTTATGTGATCAATAATTTTAAATTTTTTATTTTTTTTGATAATATCTTTTATAATTTTATCATTTTTTGAATTCCAAATTACAAGTGTTCTCAAATCATTAGAATTAATTTCAGTTTGATTTAGGGTTAAAGATATTCTATTTAAAGCATAATCATCGTCAAAAGTTCTTTTTTTCTTTTCTTTAAATTTTTTAATTTGAGTTGCTTGAGCAAAATCGATTAAAGAAATTGATTTATTTTTAACAACAAGATTATTAACAGTTATATCACCATGTAAACAATTATTTTTCTTTAAGATTTTTAAAATTTTTTTAATTTGTGATTCCCAATTTTTTGGTAAATTTTTATTTTTAAGTTCATCACCTTTGTTTATTAATTTAATTGATAATCGTTTACGTGAAATATTTAATATTTTGGGAAACTGATTATACTTTGATAGTTTTTTTAGCCAAAAAATTTCATTATTAAATAAATCTTTATTTTCTTTAGAAAAATATTTAATGACAAATTTTTTATTAATAATGATTTTAGGCATTTTTTTTATTTTTATTCTTAATCATTAATAGAAAATTAATTATGGAGGGAAGATATAACATCATGATAATTTGTTATGCATTTTTTTAATGAAAATCTTTTTAAGCTTTTTTTGGCAAGATAAATTTTTTTTTTAACAAGAGAATTATAACTTAAGCTTAACAAAATTTTATTTTTAAGATCATGTTTATTTTTTGAATCAAACATAAAACCAAATTTCCCATTAGCTAAAATTTCATCAGGACCCCCAGAATTTTTTGCTGCAATACAAGGAATCTTATGGTGCATTCCCTCAATCAATACATTGCCAAATCCTTCAAAAAATGAGGGAAGAATTAAAACTTTTGAGTTTAAATAATATTTATTTACTTTTTTTGTCCAACCAATAAATTTTACTTTATGCCCTAAATTATAATTTTTTACTTTGATTTTAAAATCTTTTAAATAATCACCATCTCCAACTAATACCAGTTTATAATCGTTATCTTTTAATAGTTGAAAAGTATTTAAAAGTAGATCCATGCCTTTTTCTTTGACTATTCTTCCAACGTATAAAATATAATTTTTTCTTGAAAAATTTTTTTTATAACTTTTTAAATTTACTGGATTGTAAATTTTAATTATCTTCTTTTTGTTAAATATGAACTTTCCCAATGTTTTTTTATTGTGGTCAGAATTTACTATTATTTTATCTGCAAAATTGTAAAAAAAAATTTTTAATATAAATACAAGCAAATTTTTGAAATAGTTTCCGTAAATAAAAGCATTTATTGGAGTAGCGTTTTTGATAACGACTCTATAATTGTATATTTTAGATAAAATTATTGGAATCACACTATTTTGAAGAGATAAAATTGCACACTCATTTGGATTGTTTTTTTTTAATATTCTAAGAAATAATTTTGAACAAAAATATAATTTTTGAATATTAGATATTTTTTTTGAGGATTTTATTTTTGGACTAATTATTTTTAATTTTTTATTTTTAAGACTATGAATTTTTTTTTTTTCAAAAGTAAAAAAATATACTTTTAAGTTATATTTTTTATAGGAATTGAGAATATTAATAGCCACATCTTCTAAACCACCCCTATTAAATAAAGGAAAAAAAATAAAAAGTTTTTTAATTTTCATGCTTTTAAATAATGTTAAAACATAATATTTAATGATTAGTTATTTAATAATTTAAATTATACTTTAAAAATATACTTTGCTACATCAAATGAATATTAATTACATAGCGATGTCTGACATTCCATCTAAAAATGCAAATTCTTTACAAATTGTGCAAATGTGTAATGCAATGTCTCTCTTAGGCCATAAAGTAAATTTAATTATTCCTAATCTTAAAAAATCTAATAAATCTATTAGACAATTTTATGGCATTAAATCAAAATTTAGAGTTTTTGAGGTCGGATCAGAAAAAAAAGAAATTTTAAAAATTGAAAATTTAATTTTTCCACTGCGATTGATTTTTAAAAATTTTTTTATAAAAAAAGATTTAATTATAACAAGAAATTTAGTAGTTAGTTTTTTTTTAATTCTTTTAAGAATTAATCATATTTTGGAATTACATGATGATATTTTATCATCTGGAAAAATTTTAGAGCGATTATTTAGAAATTTGAATTTGTTGAATTCAAATTCTATTAAAAAAATTGTCTTTATCACATCGAGTTTAAAAAGATTTATATCAAAGAAATACAACTATAATAAAAAAAATTTTAAAATTTTGCCAGATGCAACTGATATAATTAATAATAAAATTGTAAAAATAAAAAAAAATAGACTTAAAATTGGATATTTTGGAAGTATTTATAAATCTAGAGGAATAGAATTGATATCAAAAATTGCGTCACGAGATAAAAAAAATGATTACTTTATTTATGGAGGAAATTATTCTGAATTCATAAAAGTAAATTTTAAGTATAAAAAAAATAATTTGTTTTTCCACCCATCAATTCCATATAAGCAGGTTAAAGAAAAAATAAAAAAAATGGATGTTCTATTAATGCCTTATACAAATAAAATTACAACCACAGGAAATATTGGTAATATAATTAATTTTACATCTCCAATGAAAATGTTTGATTATTTAGGTTCAGCTAAGATTATATTATGCGCAGAAATTCCTGTCTTAAAAGAAATTTTAAAAAATAATTATAATTCAATTTTAATTAAAAACTATACGAACGTTAAAGCGTGGATTAATGAAATAGACAAGATAAAATTTAATCAAAATAAATTTTTGATTATTAGAAAAAATGCACTCAAAACTGCTTTAGATAACACTTGGATAAAAAGGGCTGAAAAATTTTTAAATTAATTTAAAAAATGAAAGTTATTTATTATTGGTCACCATGTTTAACACCAGTCGGAACTGTTAAGTCGACAATAAATTCTGCAGTAGCCTTATCAAAATACAACAAAGATTATCAAGTGAAAATTTTAAATGTTTTTGGAGAGTGGGATGAATATAAAAGTTTTTTAGATAAAAATGACGTTGAAATTTTAGACTTAGTTGGATTTAATTATAAAAATTTTTTACCTAAATATGGATTTATAGGAAGTAGATTTTCTTATTTTGTAATAATGTTTATTTCTATTTTTCCATTATTTAAGATACTAAAAAAAACAAAACCAGATTATTTAATAATTCATTTACTAACATCTATACCTCTATTATTATTTAATTTATTTAATTTTGACACAAAATTAATTTTAAGAATTTCAGGTTTCCCAAAGTTGAATTTTTTTAGAAAGCTTTTGTGGCGAAGATCTAAAAATTTAATTTTTAAGATTACGTGCCCAAGTAAAGAATTGTTATCTGATCTAGAATCTTTGAGTATATTTCCAAAAAATAAGTTATCTTTACTTTATGATGCTATAATAAATGTCAAAGAATTTAGAAAAAAAAAATATTATCAAAAATTGTTACCGGAAAATTTTACTAATAAAAATTTTTTTTTGAGTATTGGAAGATTTACAAAACAAAAAAATTATATTTATTTAGTTAAAGAATTTGCAAAGTTTTACCAAAAAAACCCCGATGAAAAATTATTGATTATTGGGAATGGTGAACTAAAAGATAATATAAAAAAAGAGATAGATAAACTTAACTTATCAAACAGCATTAAAATACTAAGCCAAACTGATAATGTTTATTATTACATGAGAAAATCTAAAGGTTTTATCTTATCTTCGTTATGGGAGGAAATTGGATTTGTTATCGTTGAGGCAGCCATGTCTAATACTGCTGTGATATCAAGTGATTGTAAAAATGGACCTAAAGAGTTTTTAACTTATGGCAAAGGGGGATTTTTATATGAAAGCAATAAATCTGACTCATTAAGTGTATTATTAAATTCTTTTATTAAAACAGACTCTAGTTCTTTAATTAAAAAAAGAATAAATGCAAAAAAAAATTGTAAAAATTTTTCAATGTTTGGTCATCAAATTATTTTGAGTAAGATCTTATCTTAGTCAATTATTAATTATAAAATTTAAGTAAGTACTTATAATAAGAATTGATGTTTTTCTGAAAGTTAAATCTATATAAATTCTTTTTTGCATAAATTAACTTTTTTCTTAGTTGGAATTTATTTTTTTTATAAAAAATTATTTTTTTTCCTAAGTCATTATAATCACCCATTTTAAAAAGGATTCCACCCTTACCATAACTTAAAATTTCAGATGGTCCAGTTGGACAATTTGAAGAAATTATAAACTTATTTAGTGCGAGACTTTCTAGTAATACATTTGGTAATCCTTCAAAAATTGATGATAAAATGAATAGATCAGATCTCAATATATAAGGAAAAGGGTTTTTAATATTTTTTTTTACCATAATAATTTTTTTTAAATTTTTAAATTTGATAAAATTTTTAATCATATTTTCATTTGGACCTATACCAATAATTAATAATTTTACATCTATTTCATTTTTAATTTTGTCAATCGCTCTTATTAAAGTTATTTGATCTTTTTGATCATCCAATCTAGCAACATTAATTAAATTGAGTGATTTATTTTTGAAAAAATTAAATTTTATTTTTTCTTTTGATGATTTAATTATTTCTTTGGAATTAAGTGGATTATAAATACATTTTGATTTTACATTATACTTTTTTTTTATTTGATTTTTAAATTCTAAACTATTTACAACCAGTCCATCAGCTAATTTTAAACCAAAT
>MDTE01067791.1_pt1 | contig 49083 bp, 44 predicted proteins | sample 811231 | NCBI WGS metagenome assembly MDTE01 (sample SAMN05326651, study PRJNA326480) | marine metagenome | isolation source: seawater | place: Indian Ocean: Red Sea | collected 2010 | reverse complement strand
TTCTAACAACAGTTGCTTATAAAATTGGTAATCAAAAAATGTATTGTTTTGAGGGCAGTATATTTGTTGCTGGTTCAGCAATCCAATGGTTAAGAGACAAGTTATTTTTCTTCAAAGACTCTAAAGAAACTGAAGATCTCTATTCTCAGGCCAATAAAAATGAAAACATAATGGTAGTCCCAGCTCTTACAGGTCTTGGTGCGCCTCATTGGGAACCAAATACTAGAGGAGCAATATTTGGGTTAACTAGAGATACTTCAATTGCTGAAATAGTCAAAGCGACATTAGATAGTCTGTGTTATCAAACTTTAGACTTAATAGAAGGAATGGAAAAAGATTCCGACACAAAAATTTCTGAAATTAGGGTTGATGGAGGAATGACTGAAAATAACAAATTTATTCAAAGCCTTTCCAATATTTTGCAAATAAAAATAATCAAGCCAAATAACATAGAAACTACAGTATTAGGAGCAGCTTATTTAGCAGCTTTAAGCTCAGGATTGATTAAAAATATTGATTCGATAACAAAATTATGGAAAAATAATAATGTCTACAAAGTAGGTAATTGTTTCTATCCTAAAATTCAAGGATCATTAATAAAAAAACAAATATTGATTTGGAAAAAAACTGTATCTATTTTAATTAAATATCATTCTTAATTCCCACTTAAACAAAATTATCCTATTTAAGATAAAAATATGAAAAATATTAGAAAAAATAGGATTATCCTATGAAACCTTATGATATTTTACTAAAAAATGGCCTCATATTTGATTCTAAATCTAAAATAATAAAAAAATCTGATATAGCTATTAAAAATAACCTTATTAGTTCTGTATCTCCTTCAATTAATAAAGAAAAGGCATCAAAATGTTATGATCTTTCTGAAAAATATGTTCTGCCAGGATTAATTGATATGCACGTGCATGTTTGGTGGGGAGTTGCACATCTTTCACTAGATGTAGATACCACAAGTCTTGGGAGAGGAGTTCCGATAGTCGTTGACGCAGGTTCTAGTGGCTCTAATACTGTTGATGGATTCAACAAATATATAGTTAAACCATCTCCATCAAAGATATTTGCTTTCCTTAACATTTCTGGAATGGGTCAACTGGATAATGATATTGGAGAACTAGAAGACATTAGATGGGCTAGAGTTCCTGATGCAGTTGCCGCTGCAAAAACTCACAAAGATTTTATAGTTGGAATCAAAGTAAGACTGTCAAATCATATAGCTGGAGCAAATGATTTAATTGCATTAGAACGTTCTATAGAGGCTGCTGAACATCTTAAAATGCCATTGATGATCCATATTGGCAACACCAATCACTCTCTAGATTCAATTATAGGAAAATTAAGAAGTGGAGATGTTGTCACGCATTCTTTTCATGGTTTATCAAAAGGAATAATTGATAATACTGGAAAAATCATTGATGTTGTAAGAGATGCTAGGGGAAGAGGAGTAAATTTTGATGTCGGACACGGAGCAGGAAGTTTTTCTTTTAACATTGCTGAAAAAGCATTGGAGAATGAATTCCCTCCTGACACCATAAGTTCTGATTTACACAAATACAATATTGACAGTCCAGTTTTTGATCTTTGTACAACTATGTCTAAGTATTTTAATATGGGAGTTTCTTTGGAAGAGGTTTTTTCAATGTCTACAATATCACCAGCGAAAATTCTAAATATTTCAGAAGAATTTGGAATAATAAGAGAAAACATAGAGGCAAATATAACTGTATTGAACAAGGAGTCAGGAACTTTCATCTTCAAAGATGCAATGGGTGAAGAAAAATTAGGTAATAAACGCCTAGTACCTTATCTGCTCGTCAGGGGTGGAAAAATACATAAAATATTACCTCACACAAGTAAAAACTATTAAATACCATTTACAATTTTATCTGATTTGAATTTATTATTCTCTTACTGATATCTTAACGGATCTCTGAAGTAGTTAAACATTGCATAGAATCAGGATTTTCTTTTACAGAGAGTATATTTTCCACTTTATATGTTTCAAGAGATACAATATATATTTTATCTTCAGCCTGACAAGCAAAAAAAGCATATTTTCCATCAGGTGAAATCGTAGCTCCAGCTGGTTGTTCCCCCACTTTAATAGTAGCAACTACTTCACAAGATTCTACGTCTATCACTTGGGCCTGATTAGAGTACATCACAGGAGTAACAATTTTATCTCCTTTTGGTGTAGTAACAAGACGAACAGGCCCCTTACCTGTTTTAATCCTTTTCATAATATTTCCTGAAAGAATATCTACCACGGCTATATCGTTGCTTTCATGATTGGCTACAAATAAAGTTTTTCCATCTTTTGAGAATGCCAAACCTTCAGGCCTATCTCCTATCATTATTCTTTTAGTTATCTTTCCAGTTTTTGTATCAATCAAAACAATATCTCCAGTAAATACATGGGTTGAAATTGCCTGTGTTCCATCTGGAGTTATTGTGATTATATGAGGAGTTTTTCCTACTGTAGTCACAGAAAAACGTAGTTCTTCAGTACGTAGATCGAATGAAAGAATCTTATCATTACTTTCAGCAGTTACCCACATTTGCCCATTTTTATGGGTAACAATACCATGAGGTCTTAGGAAATCCCCAGTACTAATTCGCTTGATTATTTTTCTTTTTGCAATATCTACAACTGCGATAGTGTTTCCACCGGTTCCTTCTGACTCTACACCCTGTAATCCATATTCTGTTAAGTAAGCAATTTTTCTATCAGGAGAGAGGCAAATCTCATGGGGGAAAACTTTTGTTCTAATATCAAAAACCATACTGTTATCTAAAAGAGAAAAAGCAGAAAGAGATCTTCCTTTTTTATGTAGTACTAATAATATATATTCGTTCATAGATTCCTGTTCTTGTTAATTAGATACCTTATATAATACAGATATTTTTGTAGAGTAATAGTGCTGATAAATTATTAGAAGAAAATAAGTAATTGACTCAACGATATTAATCATTACTAACACTTTGTTGGAAACTAGAATCTAAATAAGGTACTGTTAATCAGTGGGCTTAATAGGTTCGAATCCACTAGTAGGTCCAAATTAACCATGAATAATAAATTCCTTACTGATATAGTAATTTTATGAAATCACAATCTAGAATACCTAATAAAATTATAGAAAGATTTAAAAAAATAGACTCTGCTACTGTATATAGTGGAGTATTCAAGTTGGGACTCCAAGGTTCTCAATTTCCTGCTGGTTTGCATGAGCAAGCTTCTTGGCAAAATTGTTTTATAAAAGGAGTTAAATCAATGACTCCTGGGAAAAAACTTGTTGCAAGAGCAGTAACTCTTAGATGTGTTCCACCAAGACCAGATTTACTTGAATTTACCCGAAAAGGAGAATTTTCTCCAGAATATGAGGCAATGGGATCATGTGGTCCAGGAGATGTATTGGTAATTGACGGTATGAGAGATAAAGGATATTCAATTCTTGGAAATATTAAAACAAGACATCTTTATATCCAGAATGCTGAAGGTCTTGTTACTGATAGCGCTATTCGTGACATAGATAAAATTTCTAAAGACTATGATTTATCAGTTTTTGCAGGAGACAGAGTTGCCACAGCGAATCGTCCTGCTATAGAACCTTATGAGGCTAATGTGCCAATTGGATGTGGAGGAGCACTGGTAATGCCTGGAGATTTAATTGTAGCTGATGATGATGGAGTAGTAGTAGTACCCAATCAATTAGTTGAAGAGATAATTGATTGGGCAGAAGAGCATGAAAAAGTTGAAGAATTTATCATGAAATTAATAGATCAAGAAAATGCCCCACCAGGAAGATATTATCCCATCTCTGAAGAAACTATTAAAAAATTTAGAAAGTCATCTGAATAAAACAAGGCATCAATGGAAGATTGAAAATTGATAAAATGAACAGAGAGAACTATTTATATGGAATATAGATTACTTGGTAATACTGGCTTATTAGTTTCAGCTATAGGATTAGGAACAAATAATTTTGGAGGACGTCTTGACTACAAGTCTTCAGAAAAAATACTCCATTCCTCCTTAGATTTAGGAATAAATATGGTCGATACAGCTGATGTATATTCATCAGGAATTTCTGAAGAATTTATTGGAAAGGCTATAAAATCAAAAAGAGATCAATATATTATTGCTACAAAAGTGGGCATTAGATGGGAGAAAGGAATTAATGACGAAGGCTTAAGTAGCACCAATATCAAAAGATCTGTAGAAGGTAGCTTAAAGAGATTAAATTCTGAATACATAGATCTATATCAAACTCATATTTATGACCCTTATACTCCTATAGAAGAAACTTTAAAAGCATTGGACGACTTAGTGACTCAAGGAAAAGTTAGACACATAGGTTGTTCCAACTTAATGTCTTGGGAAATGGTCGAAGCTATCCATATAAGCCAAAGATTTGGATGGAAAAAATTTTCAACTATTCAACCAGAGTATTCTATGTTAGTTAGACATGTTGAAAATGAACTAATACATGCTTGCAAAAAATATTCAATTGGAATTTTACCATATTTTCCTCTCGCTTCAGGTTTTTTAACAGGAAAGTATCAAAGAGATAAACCTCTTCCTAGTGGGGCTAGATTAACAGAAAATTCTAGACCAGAATTAACTGATAGGTTTCTAACTGAAAACAACTATAATATTATTGAAAATTTAACTATTTGGGCCAAAGAAAGAAATAAAAATTTATTAGATTTAGCATTTGCGTGGTTACTAGCAAATAAATGTGTTTCTTCAGTAATTTCTGGAGCTACAAATGTTGATCAATTAAAAGCCAATGCGTCTACTTCTACATGGAAACTTTCTAAAGAAGAAATTGAAGAAATAAACAAAATTTTACCTTCATCTGACAAACGTAACATAGGATTAGCCGGAAGACGTAAGCTCCGAAGTGAAAGGTAATATTTTTCAAATAACCACATCTTATCTAGATAAGTATTATTATTGATACGGACTAAAATCTTCAGGAGTTGGGGATATAAAAGAAACTCCCCCATCAGACGGTGTAGAAATACCCACATCACCATGTTTTACTGCTCGCTCTGTTGCTGCAGTTTCTGCAGCAATCTTTGCATATATTGCGTCCTTGTTTGCAAATGGCCTAGCAGATAAAGGTTCTATAGATGATACTGGAGTGGACTTGATGAGAGAAGTAATTGCATCAACTAGTTGGTCAGCACCTCCATCTTGTAAAAAATGACCTACTCCTTTAATAGTAACGTGATTGACTCCAGGATGTTTTGTTCCTGGACATTGGTCTTTCCATATTGCATCACCACCAGCCATAACTGTATCCTCATCGCTAAAAGCTAATAAGACCGGCTTAGTAAATTTTTGAAATACAGCCCAGGCTGATGCATTGTTTTCAGATTCAGACATTGCAGGACGATTCGTAGGATCAGTAGAAGGGGTTGATACAAGCTCAGGGAACATTCTAGCACCTGCTTTATATCTATCATCAGGGTAAGGAGCATTATAAGCTGCTATCTCTGCGGGATTCATTTTGGGATTACTTGGACCAATTGCTTTTTGCGCCAAGATTTGACCGGGCCATTTACCTCCACGTTCCTTCATCCATATTTCGTCCTTCAATCCTGTTCGAAACGCAAATGTCTTCCAACTATAAAATCCTGGAGAAACCTTGAAAAATCTATCATCACATGTAGGCAGCATTGTGTTTGCAATTACAAGGCGTCTAAAAGATCCTGGATGCGCTGCAACAACTCTAGTTCCTATTAAACCTCCCCAATCTTGTAACACAGCAGTAACGCCTTTAAGTCCTAAATGGTTGATCAACAAATCTATATTCCATCCAATATGTCTCTCGTATGTATAGTCTTTCTCATGAATAGGCTTATCACTACGACCACATCCTACTTGGTCAAATAATATAACTCGATAACCCTCACTAAGAAGTGGCGAGATCATCCTACGGTTTAAATAAGACCATGCTGACATTCCATGTGTAAGTAGAATAATCTCATCTGATTCTTTATTTCCAAGATCATAATATGCCATTCGGACATCCAAGCCATATAATCTACTAGTAAAATACTGGGGTTCGTAATCCCAAAGTGGCAGGTCACTAAAGTATGAATCAGGTGTACGTAAAACTGATTTATCTAATGAAAAATTTTGATCTGAAGGTTTCATTTTTTCTCCTTATAATTAGATGGAATCCTTAATAAATATAAAGAAAAGAAAATAATTATGGAAATATATAAAAACTTATGACTAGAAAATCATAGTTTTTTAGTCATAAGTACATCTTCAACTAATATATCTACAGATAATTTTGGCGGGATATAAGTTTTTCCTTTATCATTATTTCCTAATTTGAATCCAATATAATTTTGTCTAGCAACATCATTACATATAGCTTTATATCTGCCCATACCTCCTGCATAAGGCATAAAAACTCTCGGCTTTCCAGGAATATTTGCTCCAAAATACCAAGAATGCTCCTTTCCATGAATAAAAAGTGTCTCATTTACTACATCTTCATTATGCTCTACCCATTTTTTCATTGAACCTTGAGTCGCTTCTATATAATTAATATTATTTTTTTTCATGTACCCTAAACACTTTTCTATCCATTCAACATGTTGCTCTATAGGAACAATCATATTACAAAGAACTGATGGGCTTCCTGGTCCAGTAATCGTAAATAAGTTTGGAAAGCCCGCAATTTGAATACCAAGAAAAGTTTTTGGACCATCTTTCCAAATATCTCTTAATTTCTTACCATCTAAACCTTGTATATCGATATTAAGTAACGGACCAGTCATTGCATCAAATCCTGTAGCAAAAACCAATATATCCAATTCATATTCTTCTTTTTTTGTTTTAATTCCTTTGGGAATAATTGATTCAATAGGAGATGATTTCACATCAACCAAACTTACATTATCTCTATTAAATGTTTCAAAATAATTAGTATCTATTGGAGGTCTTTTAGTTCCAAACACATGATCCATATTTGTTAAAACTTTAGCTTTTTCTGGATTTTTAACTATAGATCTAATCTTTCTTTTTAAGAAATCAACTGCCATGTCATTAGCTTTTTTATCGAATGCTATATCTTGAAAACATCCTCTAAAACTTAAGCCACCATTTTCCCAAGCTCTTTCGAAAATCTCCTCACGTTCCTCTTCACTAACATCAAATATTTTACATTCTGAAAACAAAAAAGGATGCCCATTTGTATTAGATTGAATCATTTTTTTGATTTTCTCACGATTTTCTCGAAGATATTTTTGAAAATCTGAATTTAGAGGCCTGTTACTTGCAGGAACACTAAAATTTGGATTTCTCTGAAATACAGTAAGGTGACTTGCAGTTTCAGCTATTATTGGAGCAGTTTGAATTCCTGTTGATCCAGTGCCAATCTGACCTACTCTTTTACCTTTAAAATCTACACCTTCATGAGGCCAATTACCTGTATGATACCAATCACCTTTGAAATTCTCTAAACCTGAAAATTTAGGAACAATTGATGAGGAATTATCAAGACATCCAACAGCTGCTATTAAATAAGTGCATTCAAACCTTTGACCATTTTCAGTCACAACAAGCCACTTATTTTTTTGTTGATCATAGTGAGCTGACAAAACACGTGAATTGAAATAAATATCTTTATTTAAATCAAATTTTTCAACAACATAATTTAAATATTTAATTATCTCTTCTTGACCAGGATATCGCTCAGACCATTGCCACTCGTCAAGAAGTTCATCATCAAAATAATAGTTATATGAGTGACTTTCCGAATCACATCGTGCACCAGGATACCTATTCCAATACCATGTTCCTCCAATCCCATTGCCTGCTTCCAGTATTTTAGTAGAAAAACCTAATCTATTACGAAGAGCAATCAGTTGATATAGTCCTGAAAAACCTGCACCTATAATAAGAGAGTCTAGTTTAATATTTTTGAGGCCATTATTATTCAATTTTAATCATCCATTGATAAAATCCTTAAAGAAGTATTAATAATAATCTACTTTATTATTTACCTCTAGCCATCTGTAATAGAGTAGCACCTACTGTAACTACTAAACCTGCCATAGCTAACATTGTTGGATCTTGCATCATCTCCCCAGGACCACCAGTCTTAAGAGAACCTACTTTAGGTTTACCAAAGAACCCTCTTTCATCTTCTCCATATACTTCTTGACCAAATAACTCTGGTATTCCTTCACAACCATTGTTGTGTAATCTTTCGTATTCCTCTGGCCTTGGATCTCTAAAATTAAATTGCTCAACTGAAGGGGGACCAAGTGCTTCAACCATACAATTATACTGTTCTTCTGAAGCTCCTCTAACATAAAATTCCGGACCTCCTCCTTCAGGACCAGGACCTCCTTGTCCTCTTGCTGCAGCCTCTTCTCTCATCATCCTCCTCTGTTCTTCCATCATCCTTGCCTGTTGTTCCATCCTCTCTTGCTCAGCTTCTCGCTCCATCTCTCTCCTCTGCTCTTCCAATCGAAGTTGCTCCTCTCTCATCTCTCGCTCCATCTCCATCTCTTCCCTTCTTTGCTCTAACTCTCGCATCCTCCTTTCTTCTTCAATAGACAATCTATCCTGCTCAGCCTTAAGCTCTAATGCTCTCCTCTCTTCTTCCATCTTGAAACGTTCCTGATCTTCCTGTCTTCTCCTTTCATTCTCTTCATCACGTCTCCTTCTGTCTTCTTCCTCCCTTTCACGTTCCATCCTCATCCTCTCTTCCTCCATTTGCCTCTGCTCTTCCATCATCCTACGTTGCATTTCTTCTTGCTCCTGCATCATCTTCCTTCCCTCTTCCATCATACGATCATCCATATTATTTCCACCACCTCTGTTATTACCACCAGGAACCATATCTCTCATCCTATCCATCATTCCACCACCAGAACCAGGATGAATTCCCCAATCAAAAGAATCTATAGATGCTCCCATTGAAGGTGGAGTAACAATAACAGGAGGCATGCTTTGACCTCTGTGAATATCCATTACTGCAATTTTCCATCCAGCATTAGGACTTTTCTCAGTTAAGAAAGCCAATACTTCTTGTGATCTTTCGGGACCAAACTTAGGGTTTTTTGCAGCAATATTTCCAGGCATTCTATCGGTAAGTTTTCCACCTCCGGATCCATCTATATTTGACCATCTTATAGTTGGTTTTCCATCTTTAATTTGTACAAAAGCAATTACAGGAAGTCCAAAAGCATCTGGATACCAATTTCTTCCTTTATAAAATTCAGGATCATCACCCTGTTTTACCATATTACGAGGAATTGATTTTGATGTACGAGTTTGTCTGTCCAAGACCCAGATTCTATTTATTCTATTGTCAGGATTTTGGCCGTCTCTATTTGTAGCAAAAGCTAAATACCTACCATCTTTACTATAGGAGGGTTGCTTTACATCATTCTGCATTTCCACATCACCCCACTTTGAAATATTAGACTGTTCTTGAAGATCTTGCCCGTAAAGATCACCTTTCATAAATGGATCTTTTGACCATATGCTCCACATTCCTTCTTGATTTGACTGAAAAGCAATCAATCCATTGTCTCCCCAATCTGGATTTCTTTGGTCATTATAAAATGTAATTGGCCAGGGATCTGTAGGTGTGGGGTTATCTAGATCCATTATTCCTATTCTCCAATTTCCTTCTCTATCATGTGCAAAAGCAACTTGTCGTCCATCTGGTGATATTGTAGGTTCTATTTCATTATAATTTGTTCGAGTAAGGGAACGTATATCACTTCCATCGGCATTCATTATCCAAAGATCATGGTTAGATTGGCCTTCTGTTTTGACGGAAAAAACCATTCTTCCTTCTAAAGTAGGTAAATCAAAAAAGTGAACTTGATCATCTTTAATTTCAATTTCATTAGCTTTAATTTCAATCACAGGCATAATAAAAAATATACCTAAGAGGAGAACAAAATATTTAAAATAGATTTTCATATTAATTATATTCTATACAAAACTTATAAAATCAACCAAGTAACCAAATTTTTCTATACTTAGAATTCTTGACTATTTTAATCAAATTTACACTTTTGTTACACATCGTTGAAAAATTATTATTAATATCAAGGAAAACATTAATACTGGGGATGATTATGAAAATTTTTTACACTATTTTATTGGTAATTTCAATGACTATTATCTCTTGTAGTCAAGCTAGTTCTGATGAAGCATCAAGCAAAGAAATATCAGAAAAATCCGTGAATAGATTATCAGTCATTATGAATGAGTGGGAGGTTAGACCTACTCCAAACTATAAAATGGGAAAGCACATTCCTCCTGGTGACATAGAAATCACTCTAACTAATGCAGGGAAACTTGTTCATAATATGTATGTTTTAAATCAGAGTAGTTATGACGATTTAACTATATTAGATGATGAAACTGCTGATTTATCTGAAATAGAAGTATTATTAGAAATATCTGATGTGCAACCAGGACAAAATGGAAAAGGCGCAATCTCTGATTTACAACCTGGAACATATGCATTTATCTGTAATATTCCTGGTCATTATTCTAGTGGAACAGTTGGAAAATTCATTGTCAGATAAAGTTAAAAATTTCTGAAATTTTCAAATACAATAATCATATTTTTAATATTGCACAGAAATTAACTAGGTGTGACAATCTAGTATAAAGATAATTAAAAACAATTGAATATTAAAATATGAAAAAAATTTTAATTGCTGGATGCACTCAAGAAATCTCCTCTTTCAATCCTGTTACATGTAAATATGATTTTTTTGATATATCTAGAGAAAATGAAATATATAAGTTCAATAAAGGGTTAAATACTTATATCGGAGGAGTAATTGAAGAGATAGAGAAAACACAAAATATGCATCCTGTGTTCACATACAATGCTCAAGGACATGCAGCAGGAATATTAGAACACACTTCTTTTTTAAAAATCTCTAACGAACTTATCAATTCTATAAAGGAACATAAAGGAAAAGTAGACGGAGTATATATCTCTCTACATGGATCTATGGCTACTACTGAAGAATTAGATCCAGAAGGTTTTATTTTAGAAGAAATTAGAAAAATTCTTGGACAAGATATCCCCTTAGTAATTTCTTTAGATTTACATGGTGTACTTACAACAAAAATGCTGGAAAATTGTGATGGTGTCACATCTTTACATACTTATCCACATATTGATTTTGCTGATACAGGGAAAAGAGCATTTAAAATGTTGAAAAAGATCATGAATCAAAAAGTAAAACCATTATGTGCCCGAGTGAGAATTCCTACATTAGTTAGAGGAGAAGAATTAATTACTGAAAAAGGTATTTTTGGTGAACAGATAAAATATGCAAAATCTCTAAATTCGAATAACAAAATATTATCTGCAGGGTTTTTTATAGGTAATCCATTTACAGATGTTCCAGAACTCTGTAGTCAATCTTATGTCTTTTCTGACAATGATATAGAACTAGCTTCACAGTCAGCTTTAAAAATGGCGAATGATTTTTGGCCAAATAGAAAAAAAATGCAAGCAAAATTAATAAATATTAAAAAATCTGTTGAGTTAGGATCAAAGATGGAAGGCACAATCGCATATACAGATGCTGCTGATGCTCCTAGTTCTGGTGCCTTGGGAGACAGCAATGCTATTATCTCAGAGATGATCCAACAAAATTATCCACATTCTATATTATCTACTTTACTTGACCCCAAAGCTGCTAAATTTGCTCATCAAAAAGGGCAAGGATCTCAAATTACAATCCCTGTTGGAGGAGCATTTGATCAAAGATTCAAGCCACTAAACTTAGAATGGAAAGTGATTTCTATTTCTAATGAACCTTTTATGTTAGAAAAGTGGGGATTTTTACAAACTCCTGGTTTAACAGCCGTTCTAAAATCTGGAAATTTAACAATAGTTGTAACTAGTAATCCTGTAATGCAAGTAGATAGATCAATATACTTAGTTAATAAACTAAATCCCAAAGATTTTCATTCAGTAATAGTAAAATCTCCTCATTGTGAGCCAGAATTTTATGATAATTGGGTTAAAAAAAATTTTAATGTTGATGCTCCAGGAGCTACAAGTGCTAATGTATCCAGTCTAGGACATAAAAATTGCCAAAGACCTATGTTCCCAATGGAGAAAAACTCTAAATTCTCCCCTAAAGTAGAAATATATAGAAAATGATTTTGGAAACCCCAAAAAATATCAATAAAGATATTCTTTAAAAAAATTTATAGTTCTAGTCCAATAATCTATCACAAAATCTGGTTTTCCCTGATTCAGCATCTGATGATTCTCCTCAGGATATCTCACGAATTGAACATTTTTATTTAACCTTTTCAATGCAACAAAATATTGTTCAGCTTGCTCAATAGGACACCTATAATCTAATTCGCCGCATAAAATCAATGCAGGTGTTTTCACATTTTCCACATAAGAAATAGGAGAATTAAATAAATATTTTTCAACATTAAAAGTCCTTATTCCTCCCCATTGTTCTTCTCCAAATTTAATTCCTATATCTGAAGTCCCAGACATTGAATTCAAGTTGATACATGGGGCACTAATTACAGCAGCTTTAAATCTATTTGAATGTCCAATAATCCAAGATGACATAAATCCACCATAACTGTGACCATATAAACCTAATCTATTTGGATCAATAAAATTAAATTTTGAAAGTTCATCAATAGAATCCAAAATATCTAAATAATCTTCTCCACCCCAATCTGTTAATACTTCGTTCAAAAAATCATACCCATAAGAAGAAGATCCTCTAGGATTTACAGCAAGTACAATAAAATTATTTGATGTAAAAAGTTCCTGGCTAACAGAAATTTGATCTTCAAATCTTCCATGAGGACCTCCATGAATATCAATAATCACAGGATACTTTCTGTTTTTATCTATATCATTAGGTAAAAATATTCTTGATTCAATTTGATAATTTGATCTATTTATTTCAAATTTTTCCATTCTAGAAACTTTAATTTTTTGGAAAAAATTTTCATTGGAATTATATAAAAGTTCATATTTCTTAGAACTTCTATCATATTGACAAATGCTTTCATGATGATTCCTCGAATTTTCAACAAAGAACACTTTTTCATTAGAATTCCCGTAAGCCACCTGATTTATCTTAGATTCTTTTCCGTACAAAACTTTTAATTTACTATTTTTCAAACTTATATCAGCTAGGAAAGATACGCCTTTTGATGTATAAGAAAGTGTAATATGAGATAAGAAATTCAAATTTGGCTGTGCGTTAAAAGCTATTTGATTCATATTCAAATCAACTTTTTGACTATTTTTTATATTTATTGAAAATAAGGAAGATACTCTTTTATCAGAGTATTTGTTGTTATTGGAAGCAAATACTATCAACTTAGAATCATCTTCGGACCAAATTAAAGAAAATAAACCACCAAAACTTTGATCTATTTTAAAAATTTTCCTTGAATTAATATTGAAAACTTCTATACTCTGAGTCCAAGAAATATCCCTATCATCACCTACATCAGTAATATATGCTATCAACTTATCATTGTTCGAAAATACGGGATTTAAATGGTCACATTCAGAATTTGGTATAGAAACAATAGATTTATCAAAAATATTAATAATTTCTATCTGATTAAATATATCTCCTATCCAACCTAAAGCATCATGTCTGTATCTTATTTTTTTAACAACTAAAGGTTTCAAATCAAGATTATTGAGATTTGAAACTCTAAAACTATACACTAATCTTGAAGAAGAATTGTCCCAATTAAACAATCCAGAATTATCTTCAGAAGATTTCACAGATTTAAAATCTTCTGTTAATTGGAATTCATAGTCTTTATTAAAATCTTTAATAAAAATAGAATTTATCTTGTTATTTTTAGTTTTTTCATTAGTTCTTATAAATGCTAAAAACTTTCCATCTGGAGAAATTTTCGGAATAGAATCATTAAATCCAGACGTAACTTTTTCAATTTTTTTCGACATTAAATCAATACTAAATATTTGAGAAAATCTTTGATTAGTTTTTGAATCTACTGAAGTTTGTTGAAAAAATATTTGATTATTTAATTCATCAAATGAAACCCATGGAATTGTTTTTATTCCTTCAATATACTCTTTAACATTTTTCATGATTTAAAAAATATACTTTGGAACTAAAGAAGTATAATCATTATTTTCAGGTATCATTTTTTCCTTTAAACTAATTTTTTGATAAATAGAATAAAAAAACTAATATTTCCAATCCCATTTTCCATATCCAGGATTTCCAGGGTTTTTCCCTATCAATTGTCTAACTGAAGCAATTTCTCCCAGATGATTCCATGAGTGAAAGATCAATCTAGTCATTACAGTGCCTAAATTATCACCAGCATTTGAATCATTATCCAAAATTTTTACTAAATCATTTTCATTTAAACCATCTAAAAACTTCTCAGTATCTTTTAATGTTTTAATCCACAAACCTTTTACATAGAATAAATCTTTCTGAGAGTGCGGAGCTCCATTTTCAAAATCTTTAAATTCATTAGGTATTTCTACTCCTCTAGATCTTGCTGCGAAAGTAAGATTGTTATATCTAGCTAAATGGCCTAAAGTCCAACTAATACAATTCAAAGGTTCAAAAATACGCTTAGATTCTTCATCAGTAATATCGTCAATATAATTTAAAACTTGATTATTTGTTATTTTATATTGATCAATAATTTTGATATCCATATTTCTCCTAATTCTTACTTATCTATTTATTTTTTTCTTTCTGATAAATCACATTTCTGTTCTTCCAATGAATATTATCAATAAAAAATGAAATAACTGAATAAAACCCTATTATTGAAGTCACTAAGGTTGCAAAAGGAAACAAAATTGCTAAAAGAATACTCTGTTTAGATCTTAAAGCAGCCAAAATCCATGAACAAGTAAGTAAAGTCCAGGTTAATAAGATTAAAGAATTTGTATTTTCATCTAAATTAATATTGAAGAATTCAACAAATATCATGAGAAAAGGTATAAAGGTTATAGAAATAAATAAAAACCATAATATTAAAAACCCGATTAAACTTTGATAAAAGAAAGGGAAAATTGTCCTCGAAAAACCTTTAATCGCCTCTTTTTCAGAACTATAGGAAAAAGTCTCAATATCCTTCACTCCATTAATCATTTTTAATTTTAATTTATTTCTACTTATATTCCTCCCTAATTCGAAATCATCTAAAATTTCCACTTTAATTGTTTTATGTCCTCCAATTAAAAGGTAAGAATGCTTCTTAAATAACAAGAATTGACCAAAAGCAGTTGAGAAAAATGGAAATTTTGACTTGTTAGCTAAAAATATTGGAATCCATGAAAAAATCATCCATCCTATCGTCACTGAAATAATTTTATCTATAAAAGTAGATGCTTTTCTCTTAGGAAACAAAGTAAGAAGATCTAAATCCTCATTTATATGCATTTTTATAGAATCAGAAAGAAGATTGGGTTTTAAATTTGTATCTGAATCAAGAAACAAAAGAAATTCTCCATTTGCCTTTTCACTAAGTTGATGACAAGCCCAATTTTTACCTAACCATCCGCTAGGAATCTTTTTTCCTTTAAAAACATTAACTCTTGAATCTAAATCAGATATTTCTGTAGCCAAAGTAAAAGTATTATCCTTAGAATCATCATCTAAAATCAAAACTTCAATATTAGAGTAACTTTGTTTAAGCAATGAATTAATACATCTTTGAATATTATCTTCTTCATCTCTAGCAGGAATAAGTACTGAAATCAATGGTTCTTTAGATGAAATATCTATTGAGTCATTTCTTTTATTTTTTCTAATAAAAAGAAAAGATAAAAAAATATTTATTAAAGTAATAAACAAAAGTAATAAAGAAAAAATTACTAAAAAATATAAATAATAAAAAAATATATAATTGATCATTTTTGCTTCCTGACAATATTCATCAACCAATTTCTAGGAATAATACCTTCTATAATTTCATTTCTATGCTTTAAAACTATTAAATTTAAATTAAACAACCAAAAAATGATAATAGAGGTAGAAGGATCTCTTAGAATAACCCAAGAGAGAATTACAAACATAGTCAAAATAATTGTCCAAACATGAGTTCTCTGTAAAGAATGAAAAGTTGCTAAGGATATCATCACAGGAATAATTAACCATCCATTTGATATTGCTATCCATATTCCACCTGTAACAGCTAAAGATTTACCTCCTCTAAATTTTAGAAAAGGAGTAAATGCATTCCCAAGCAATGATCCTACAGCTACTGCACTAATACCCCAAGATTCAATTCCAGTAAAATTAATAACACAATAAACTGGAACAAAAGCTTTTGATAAATCAAGAAAAATAGATGAGATTCCAATTTTCCATCCTCCCATTTTCCAAGCATTAGTTCCACCTGGATTATTATCTCCAATCTCTCGAATATCACGATTCAAAAATAAGAATCCCAAAACCATAGGCCAAGGAATACTGGAAATAAAAAAGGCAACTAATATCCAAAATATTAAAATCATCCGTAGGCCTGTTATTTAATTTTCTTTTTCATAATCTACCTAAACAAGAGATTATTAAAATACAACTTGTTTATATCGACATTATAAAAAAATAAAAAAATTCAATAAAGCTTTACTTTTTTTTCTTTAGAATTCTTGGAATAATCATAGGAGTATTGTTGATGTAATTTAAATATTCAATATTATCACCCCATCTCTTTTTATTATTTTCCTCTAATATAGGCACTCCACTAATCTTAATTAATAATATTGTTACGAAAATTGGAGACAATAAAGACAATAATTGCCAACCTATCAACACTGGAAAACAAATAATACTTATTCCAAACCAAAGAATAATCTCCCCTAGATAATTTGGATGACGAACATAAGCCCACAGACCTAATTTAATAAATTTGTTTTTATTTTCTTTTTTAGATCTAAAAATCATTTTTTGATAATCAGCAACAACTTCCAAAAAAAATCCTAAAATCCAAACTGAAAAACCTAAATATCCTAAAAAATCCATAGAAAATTTTTTTTCAGAAAGTAATGAAATAAGAGCAGGAGAAATTGAAAACAAAATCCACATTCCTTGAAGATTCCAAAGAAAAAGTAATTTGAAAAAATCAGTCCTAATTAATGAAAATCTATCATCAAATCCTTTTGACCTAATTCTAAAAAAAAGAAATGACCCCAATCTTATACCCCAGATAACAATAATAGAAAAAAGTAATATAGATCTTAAATCTTTTAAATCTGAAAGCAAAAATGCTGAAATTATAATCAAAACAAATGTCATGGATCCAACAAGATCAAAATAATATTCTGAATTTAAATAATATGAATGGATAAAAAAAATCCATTGAAAAAGAAATATTATTCCAGAAAAAATAACTATTGATGAAACAACTCCTATTTTAATAGTATTTGGGCTAATCAATAAAGTGAAAATAAATGAAAGTAAAAGAATTAAAAAAAGATATCCTGAAAACTTAATTTTATCTTTATCAATCATCTTGATTTGGTTGATTATCCTCTTCTTCAGAAATTTTTTTCTTAGACGAACTAATTGTTTTTGATGCTCCTATAAAACAAAAATATATCCCTATTGAAAGAATTAAAAGTTGACTAAAAGATTCACCTATTGTAAATAGATAAATTATCCCTACTATTACAAGAAATATTCCAAAAATTAATCTTTTATTCATCGAGAAGAAAAATTAAAATTGTAGTTTTAAGCACATGCAATATCATTACCATCCCAACGATTAAATTCATATTGTTCAGTCTTCGCTAATAAATCTCTTGCATTTTTCCACATTTGATTCCAAGTATCAGGATCTTTCAACACAGAACCTGGATCATTTTTACTTCTTGCGACAAAACCTGGAAAAATATCTCTACCCGTAGGTTGACCTACAGGTTGATATCTAAGATCAAAACTCCATCTAATCTGATCACTTAAATTTGGTAATGCAGAATGAACTGTTTTCTTAGTAAATAACAATACATCCCCTTTTTTCATAGGCACAGGCATAGAATCTTCTGATTGAAATAATTTTTCAGGGATTTGTAAGCCTCCAGGTCCCAATTTAGAAATTTTTTTCTTAGTCTTTAAATCAAATCCAGGGCAATGAGTCAAAACTTTTCCTTTATGACTTCCTGGAACGATCTGTAAACAACCATTTTCTTCATTAGCATCTGTGAGAGGAAACCATACTGTAAGCATATCTGTTTTATCAATTTCTTCAGTAGCTACACCAGCATCTTGATGCCATGGGGTAGCCCCAAAAATAACATTGCCATCACTATCTCTGGGACAATCTTTTTCAGGAACTTTTATTCTTACGTGTTGGATTGGATTAGAATAAATTTCTGAACCAATAAAACCTTCAATAATATCCAATAATTCTGAATTTCTAATTGCATTAAAAACAGCAGGACCAGTCCAGAAAGGCGTATCACTTTTAATATTAGATTGAGGCAAAGAAAAATCAAAAAATTGATTATGCACTTCACCGCTTTCTGAATAAATTTTAGTTACTCTCTCTCCAAATTCTAGATCTTTATATTTGGATTTTATTTTCCCATTATTAAACAAAATCTCAACTAAATTATCTAAAACCCCTTGATATTCATCTATTATAGGATTAATTATTTCTTCCGAATCAAGTAATTCTTGAATTTTCACAAAACCAAATTCTTCAAAATGTTCTCTCTGATCTTGTGTTAAAGTAGCCATAAATTTTTCGTTTTCTTATTAAAATTCTTTGATGATTTCAATCAAATAACTGTTCTTCTACTTCCTTCATTACATTCAAATAACTAGTATTTGTATGTCTGTTTTCATCGAATTTCATTTGAAAATTATTTTCTAATCTATATTGATATACTAGCAATCCTACAGAAATAAAAAATAACCCTAAAAATATTATAATTAATTTATTCATTATTTTAGACTATAGAGAGAATGATTATAATTATCAATAAACTAATCTAATAATATGGAAGATAATATACAAAGAATTTTAGATTCAATTAATGAAAAAAGAATAGCCGAAGATACCTTAGATTTTCTAAATGTTATAAGTGAAACTGGAAATGAAAAAAAAGGCTGTGATTTTTTAATCAATATACTCAAACGTGAAAATTTAGACATTATTGTAGATGAATTTATTGATAAAAGACCAAATGTTTACACGAGCCTTTCTGGAATAAATCCTGAAGGTGGAAAATCCTTAATGTTTAATGGTCATATAGATACTATTCCTATAGGAATAAGTGATCCACCTGAAATAAAAAATAATATGATTATTGGAAGGGGAGCTGAAGATATGAAAGGTGGATTAATTGCAGTGATTCATGCTATTTCAGCAATAAAAAAATCCAAAATAAATTTATCTGGAGATGTTTCATTGACTTCAGTAGTGGGTCACGAAACACCTATAGGTCAAAAAGAGGGTCCAAAAAGATTAATTGAATTATTAAAATCAAGAAAAATGACTCCAGATGCAATAGTAATTACAGAAGGACCAAACGCTATATGGACAGCAGGAATGGGATTTATAAACTTTACAATTACCATTCATTCTGAAAAAGGTTCTATTCATACAATCAATACAACTTATTCAGAAAATCCAATCTACTGGGCAGGAAAGATACTTATGGAATTGCAAAACTTGGAATTGGAATTTGAAAATTCTGGATATCATCAATTATGTGGAAGAAATCAATTAAATATTGGAAAAATTAATGGAGGGGATTACTTTAATCGTTTACCTTCAGATGTAACAATAAATGGAACTTTGAGATGGAATCCTAACTATAAAATGAAAGATATACTTTCAAAATTACAAGGAATCTGTTCGAAAATATCTAAAAAGTCTAATTTAAAAACTAATCTTACTATAGAGGAAAATGCAACAAAACAACCTTTTCAAACGTCTCTGGATCACCCTATTATAAATTCATTAAAAAATGCTGGTAAAAAAGTAACTAAAAAATCACCAGAAATTATTGGCATGGCTTTATCAACAGACGCAAATCTTTATTCTTATCATACAAAAATACCGACAGTAGGTTTTGGCCCACAATATAAAACTGCCCACTCAGATCATGAGAAAATTTCAATAAATAGTCTTCATGAAGCTTCAAAAATATACGCTTTAACAGCTATAGAATATTGTGGAATCTATAAAAACAAATCCTAATATGGTTGAGCAAAACCCATGTAAAAAATACCCAAACCTATAACTAACAACATCACAACAATCATAATAATTAATCCTTTACTCACTATCTACCTACTTATAAATAATATGTTTTTAATTCGTTTGTTTGAATAATATTTCCATCATAAATTTCTTTTATTCCATCTATAGCACTTTGAAGATTAATAGGGTCAGACAAATTATAGCCTTCATGAACTAACATGAGATTAGACACATTTGCCTCTTTTGCCATCATTCCTGCATCAATACTTCCACTCATATAATCATCTTCGGGTGTACCTTCAATATCACTCTGTAATCCTGAGCATATACAAACTAAATAATCTACATCTTTAGCTAATTCCACTACAGTTTTGCAAGGTCTTGTATCTCCAGTAAATACTATACTTAAATCTTCAACTTCAACTTTGTATGCAAGAGAATCCAAATATGGTTGTACATGTTCAGCTAAAGTAGATGTCACTTTGGCATTCTTAGTATTTATTATTTCTCCTGGTGAAATATCTCTAGCTAAGTATTTGGGTAATTGTCTAGGTAAAACACCTCCTCTAATTTGATAAGCATTTAAACTTAAAGGATGTTTGGTTCTAGCAATAAGGTCGTGTGAAAAAGCTCCAATATCTAAATCTATTAATCTCTTAGTCAGTAATTCAGTAGGCGGAGGACCATAAATATTTAAATTTTCTTCATTTCCAATACTAGTTTCCCATCTAGTAAGAAGAAAACAAGGATAATCCAAATCATGATCAGAATGATGATGAGTAAAAAATAGATTATTAATATTTTTGGGATCCAAATCCATCAAAATCATTTTATAAGTTGATGCTGGGCCACAATCAAACATGATTTGTTCTCCTGGGATCTCAAGAACAAAACATGATCCCCATCTTTCTTTAGTAGGATTCGGAGTTCCAGAACCCAAAACATGTAATTTAGCTTCCATAATTATTAATTTTAGTTAAAAACAATCAATGTCCTTCTAAACATTCTGAAGAACATTTAAATAATTATATGGTTTTATAAAAATATTTAATATCCAATTTAACATTTTATATATCTGGATAGTAATGATGCCAAGGATTTAATTTCTCAAAAGATCTTGATGCCTGCAGTACACCTACCTCATCTTCTTTCTTTCCAATAATTTGGAGGGATACTGGAAGCCCCGATGATGAAAATCCACATGGTAATGCTGCTGCAGGGTTAGAACTCCAATTAAATAAAGCTGTAAATTGAGTTAATTCAAGATTCCAACTTGAATAGTCATAATAACCATTATCAAAATCTTTAAACTTTATTTTATTATTTTCAAAAAATGGTCTCGTATCACATTTGAAAGCAGTCATTCCCATTGTAGGAGTAGCAATATAATCATATTGTTTAAAAATTTGCTCTACTTTATTGCGAAACTCATATAATTTTGTAAGAGATTCTATATACTTATCTGTCGTAATTTTTTTGCCTTGTTCAAGAGTGTTTCTTACATAATGCATCAGGTAATCAGATTTTTTTTCAAGTAAATAACCATTAGTAGCATAAGAAAGAGCAAAAGAAAGCACATTATGTAAAGGTTCTTCTAATTCATCAAGATTAATATCAAAATTAAATAATTCTACATTTGCTCCTAATTCTTCAAAAGATTCAACCGCTTTTTGCGTAAGGTTTTTAACTTCATCATCTACAATTCTTGAACCTAAATCAGGAGACCATCCAATTAATTTTCCTGAAATACCTTTTTCTATATCTAACAAAAAATCAGGAGGAGAATTTTTTAATGTTCCAAATTCAGATTCAGGATGGGGACCGGAAATCACTTGAAGAAATAAAGCACTATCCAATACATATCTACTCATTGGTCCCATACTAGAATAATTAACAGGATGCCAACTTAAATTACCTATATTTCTTCTAGGAACCCTACCTTGAGTCGCTTTAATACCATAAATACCACAAAAAGCAGAAGGTATTCTTATAGATCCTCCACCATCTGAACCTTGAGCGACTGGTGTTATCCCAGAAGCGATTGAAGCTCCAGCACCTCCACTAGATCCTCCAGCTACACATTCTAAATCCCATGGATTTCTACAATGATCACCTAATTTATTTTCTGTAGTTCCACTTGCCCCAAATTCTGGAGTATTAGTTTTACCCAATATTATTCCATCTTCATTTTTGATTCGTTCTACAGCTATCTGATCTACATCAGCAACAAAATCCTCAAAAACTATCGAACCTTTAGTCTGCCTAACACCTTTCATAGGCTCTAAGTCTTTAATGGATGTAGGTATACCTGCTAATAAACCAACTCGTTCTTTCTTTAAAATTTTCCTTTCTACTTCTTTGGCTTTCTCTATTGCGCTTTCAGCTGTCACAGTTAAAAAAGCATTAATTTTAGGATTTATTTTTTCAATTCGTTCAAGAGCCAGTTTAGTAATTTCAACAGGAGAAATTTCTTTAGAATAAATTAATTTTCTTAATTCTATAACTGAATAAAATAAAATTTCATATTTTTTATCGTTTTTCATATTATTTAACCCTAAATAAATTTTTTAACTTAATAATAGTTAAAACAATTATTTGTAATAATAAAGATCTATTCCTATTAACTATAGGATTAGGTAAAGAGCCTTTATTAGATTTTTTTACAATTTTTGCTAATCCAGTTTTTCCAAAATATTGGGTTAATGTTGTATCAGAAGCATTATTTTCAGAAAAATCTCTTGTAAATCTATTAATCTTTTCCCAATTCAATTCATTGTAATAACTATCTTTTTCTTTTCCTTTTCTATAACTTCTTGCATCAATATCATCAATAAATATTAAAGAATCTTTATTTAGGTAAGGGTACCAACGGTATAGAAGTTTCTTGACATGATCTACATGATGAAAACTGTCTATAAATAAAATATCTATTCCTTTATCTTCAAGTACTGGATAATCTTGAATAATCTCTGATACCTTAGAATCATCACTATGAATAAATGTCCAACGTTCTGAAGTCACAACATCTTTGCAATCATTTATATCTATGGAAAAACAATAACTATCACTATTTTCAGCATAATAAGAAAAAATCGAAGTAGAATACCCCTTATTTACTCCACATTCCAAAATTATTTGTTTTTTTCTTTTTAATAAAGATTTGTAAATTATTGTTAATAAAGAAGATCCAGTTTCTGAAAGAAGTTTGTTAATATCAAAATTTTTAGATTTCATCATCACCTTTACAATTTTCTAAATACAAATAAATATTATTGAGAAGGTTATCGACATCTTCATCTTTTATCTGTCCCATATGGCCAATTCTAAATGAATTTATTCCTTCGATTTTCCCAGGATAAATCACTAGGCCATTATTGCTTAAGAATCTATAAAATTCCTCGAAAACGAAATTTTCTAAATCAGGAATTTTGAAACTAGTTATTAAAACACTTTGATATTCATTTTCGATGATGGTTTGAAATCCCATCTTCTTCATTCCTTTAATTATAGAATCTTGAATATTTTTATACTTTTTATATCTAGAATCCAATCCTCCTTCTTCAAAGTATATTTGTAAAGCTTTTTTCAAAACCAATATAGATTGAACAGGAGGAGTAAATCTAAATTGTCCAGTTTTTTCTGATTCTCTGTATTGCCCCAATAAATCTAAGGAAAAACTTCTAGGAGGATAATAATATTCATTTAGAATATCTTTTTTTACAAATATAAAAGAAAATCCAGGAATAGACTCTAATGATTTATTAGGAGAACCTATTAAGAAATCAATAACAGAATTATCATTAATGATTTCATATGACCCTAAGGAACTTATAGCATCAATAAAAACCTTCTTATTTAACATCGAAGGAATCTTTAAAAGATCATCAATTGGATTTAAAATTCCTGTAGTAGTTTCACAATGAGTAAGTGAAACATGAGTAATTTTTTCATCATTCTCTAAATAAGAATTTATCACTTTTATATCTGGAATATTTTGGCAAGAAAAAGAAGCTTCTACAAAATTAATATTAAGAGTTTTAGCTATCAAAGTTAACCTATGTCCATAATCACCATTTGAAACTATCAACCATTTTCCATTTGGTGGAGTAAATGATGATAATACTGCTTCCAAGCCATAGGTACCTGACCCTTGAAGAAGTATCACCTCATATTCATCATGATCTAGGCGCGCTAAAAGTAATAATTTTTTTCTTACATCTCTACATAATTCAATAAATTCTTCATCTCTAGATCCTAGATCCCTCAATCCTGATTTTTTAACATCTAAACTTGTTGTTAAAGGCCCTGGTGTAAAAAGTACTTTGTCTTCCATAAAAATATCTATATTTAATGAACTTATTATTTATATACCAATTATTATTGATTTGATTAAAATAAACTAAGGAGGTTAATCATGAATATACTTGGACAATATCATACTGGTTTTGTCGTGGAAAACCTAGAGGCATCATTACATTTCTATGTTGATATTTTAGGATTAAAAATAGAAAGAGAACCTGCAACACAATCAGGAACATGGATATCAGATGTCGTTGGATTAAAAAACATGGAACTTAAAATGGCTTTTGTAGGAACTGGAGATGGACATTCAATAGAATTATTTGAATATGTTAATCCTACCGGTGAAAAAAGAAAAAAAATGGATAAAGTGTTTCTACCAGGTTCTGCTCATTGTGCTTTCATCGTAGATGATGTAAGAAGTTGGTATAAGAACTTAAAAGAAAAAAATGTAAAAATTCTTAGTAACGGGGAGCCTACATTGAGAGACAAACCTTATCCTTGGGCTCGATATGCAATATATATACAGGACCCTGATGGTAATGTAATTGAAATGGTTGAACGTGATAAAAAACCCAAAGGTAACTTAGAAAATTAATGTGTAAAGATCATAAAAATTTAAACATAATAATTTTAGTAGCTGGGAGAGGTTCTAGGTTAGAAAACGTGACAAAAGATCCAAAATGTCTATTAAAAATTCATGGTAGAACCTTAATTGATAGAACTCTAGATCAATTATCTAATTATGAAAAACAAATTAATAAGATTATTTTTGTAACAGGATATAAATCTGAAAAAATTAAAACTCAAATTTCCAAACATAAACTTTCATCCTATTGTGATTTTATCGTAAACCCAGATTATGAATTAGGTAGTATCATTAGCCTAAATTTAACAAAAAACCATATTAATAATCACAACATCATCATGGATGGAGATGTTTTTTGTGAATCTAGTATAACTTCTTTAATATTTAATTCTAAAAATGAAAATCTTATTTTAATCGATCCAAAATCTAAGAATTCTGGTGAAGAAATTTTAGTTGGGGCTTCTACAAAAAAAATTCTTTCTATTAAACGTGGACTTACAGGAGAATTCAAGAATTTCGGAGAATCAATAGGATTCATGAAATTGAATAGAAGATCTATACAAAAATTATTTGAAATAATTGAAAAAAACATTTCATTGAATTTAAAAAACATCGGATATGAAGATCTTCTAGATGAATTAGTCAAATTAGTTGATATAGGATTTGTCTCAATAGAAGGGAAAAAGTGGATAGAAATAGACTTCCCAAAAGATTATGAAGATGCTAAGAATTTAATCCTTAATAAATAAAGTTATTCTGTTTTTTGCTATACTCCCAAATATTATTAAAGATACGAAAAATATTTGTGAAATACTTACTAAAATTACTAAATAAGAAAGATTTTGTGGATAAAAAATACCAGATAAAATAATTACAAAAAACAAAATTCCATCTTGAGTAACCAAATTCATTTTTAGAAAAAACATAATAGATATAAATAAAGATGAATCATTAATACTTATGAATTCTTTAGACTGAGAAAGAAGAATTTTTCCCAAAAAACCTGTTTTTTTAATCTCAACATTAGAATCAAACTGAAAAAAGTTTCTTATAAATACATGAGAAGTAGCTGCCAAAAAACAAAAAAATAAGATCAAAATGGATAAATCATTATAAATGAATAACCAAATTGCTATTGAAGGAATTCCAATCATAGAGAATAAATCTGCCGCCAGATGCTCCAATCTTTCACCTAATATACTTGTTTTTTTTGTAACTCTAGCTAACTCGCCATCAACACAGTCGAATATCACAGCTAAAGTTAATACTAATATTCCAGAAATAAAAAAATCTAAGAACATTAAAAATGAGGCAGAAAAAATGAGAAAAATAGAAATAAATGAAATAAAATTAGGAGAAATTTTTAACAATATACTTAAGCCTAAAAAAGGTATAGAAAGTATTCTCTGAACAATTACCCAAGGAATATAAATTTCTACTTTTCTTTTCTCTATGGGATAAACAACTTCTAGATAATTCTTATATTTCATATTATCCCCTTAATAACAATATAAAAATGCTAGTCACTAACCAGATTAAAATTACTATGATTAAGAATATGTCTGAAGTAATAATTTTTTCTGGACTTTCTCCTTTTTTCTCTTCAAAACAAAGATACATATAACGAAAAATTCCAATAATCACTAATGGTACTGTAATAATCATAGAGTTATCAGAAGGAACATTCACTTCCCAGCCAAATTTACCACTGACAGTATATAATGAATATGTAATTATAGTCGCAGAACACGATATATTAATCAAACTTAAAAGCAAATTTGTAGAATACATCCTCAAAGTAGGCCTAGTAACAAATGTTTGCTCCGAACCTTCTAATTCTCCTTGTCTCTTCATCAAAACAATAAAAAGAGCTCCAAATCCTGTACACAAATAAAACCAAGGAGATACTTGAAGATTAGATAAAATCTCAACTCCACTATCTCGAAGAATAAATACTCCTGAAAGTGCTCTAATAACGAATCCTAGAGCAACTATAATAACATCAATAATAACTATTTTTTTCAAAAAGAGAGAATAAAAAATATTCATTATTAAATATATAGATATACAAAAACAAAAACCTGTACTAAGCAAAAAAGCTAACATAGGAGTCCCTATCATCAACACTAGAGACATTATAAAAGCATAAATTTTTGATACTGTACCTCTAGCTATAGGCCTATTCTTCTTAGAGTCATGAATTAAATCCATCTCAGCATCTACCACATCATTAAAAAGATATACTGCCCAAGAAGATAAAGAAAAAACCAAAACCCCTCCTATTACAGAAGAAAAAATTAAAAAATATTGCCCTAATTCATTGTTGGAATACCATAAATTTAGGGAGAATAAAAATGGAACAATTACAAGTAAATTTTTTATTTGCTGCCTTAAACGGAATATTTCAAATAATCCTAAAATTTGTTTCATCTTGTTTCCTGAATCTGGCTCACATTTTTTCTATAATATGTTGATTCAGCCCCACTTATCACCTCGCCTACTTGTAGAACTAAATCATCTTCCTTATGTCTACCACTAATCATTAAACCAATAGGAAGTTTACTTTTTGAGAAACCAACATTAACGCTTAATGATGGATGTCCAGTTACATTAAAAACACCAGTAAATGAAGGATTTTTCATACTTGCTACATTAGGATCATCTTTTATATCTGTAGCCAAAATAGGTATCGTGGGAGAAACAATTAAATCTACTTTTTTGAAAACATTATTCATTTGTTCAGTAAACCATTCTTTAGCTTTTAATGCTTTTATATAATCATTTGAACTAATTGATTTAGCTGATAAAAATCTAGATTTTACTTGAGGATCATATTGATCTCTAAATTTCTTTAACCAATTTTCATGTATAGATAATCCTTCTGATGAACTAATAATAAAATTTATAGATCTTCCAAATTTTACCCAAGGACAATAAATTTTTTGGATTATTGCTCCATTATCTTCAAGAAAACTAATAGAATTATTAACTTTGTCTTCAATTTCTGAATCTAAATCATCAAAAAAATATTCTTGAGGAATGCCAATTTTAATCCCTCTAATAGATTTTCCAATTTTTCGATTAAAGTCAAAATCATCCAATAGAATCGAATCCTTGTCGGATGGGTCATAACCTGAAATACTATTCATTATCACACCACAATCGTAAGGAGTTCTTGCTAAAGGACCTACATGGTCTAAAGTCCAACTTAATGGAAAAACTCCAGTTCGTGAAACTAATCCATAAGTAGGTTTTAGTCCAGAAACACCACACAAAGAAGCAGGCATTCTCACTGATCCTCCAGTATCTGTACCCAATGCTGCCACACATAGTTTCGAAGAAACTGCTACTCCTGATCCACTACTTGATCCTCCAGGAATTTTTTCTTTATTCCAAGGATTTACAGTTTGAGGATAATGAGGATTCAATCCTGTAGACCCAAATGCAAATTCTACTAAAGAAGTTTTTCCTATAATTATAGCTCCTGATGCTTCTAATTTCTCTACTACAGTGGCATTAGAGGACACAAAATTATTTCTTAAAATTTTTGATCCAACTGTTGTAATTTTATTTTTAACATCAAAAATATCTTTCAATCCTATTGGAATACCATGAAGAGGTCCTCTTATATCACCTGATAACTGCTCTTTTTCAAGCCTGATAGCTGTTTTTAAGGCTGAATCTTCATAAACTTCCATAAAAGAATTTAACTCTTTATCAAAAAATTTAATGTTATCCAAATAAGCATTAGTTAATTCAATCGGAGATATAGATTTATCATAAATTTTTTGTGATAAATCTTTTATTGTATATTGAGTTAATTCTTGGTTATTTATATTTTCCTTCTTATCTTTTATTGATATTTATTTTTTTTAATATCTCTAAATGTGATTTTATTACATTGAGATTATTCTCAAGATCATGAATTTCAGAGGAAGACAAATTAAAATCTTGAAATAACTTTTTAAAAAAATCTGTTTTTAACTTATCCATAAAAATCCTATAAATTATTAAGACTTATGAATAAGAATACATGATTTTTTTTTATCCTTCACTATAGTCAACATAGATGATTTTTGTGCTAATCTAATCCTATGGACATTTCATTTGCTCTTAAAAAACATTTATATAAAGCTCTTTCATCAGTCAAACAGGAATACTTAAAAAAGAGTTACAAAATTGATTTTGTAGTAGAAAAACCTCAAATTAAAGAACATGGAGACTATTCATCAAATATTGCGCTACAAGTTTCCAGAGGATTAAATAAAAATCCTGAAGAAATAGCGAAAATAATTATAAAAAATCTAGAACTTCCTGATTTTATAAAAAATGTATCTTTTAAAAAACCTGGATTTATAAATTTCTTTTTGTCAGATCAGTGGTTACAAGAAAATTTAAAATCTATCCTAAATAAAGAAAATAATTATTCAAAAAAAGAGAACTTCAATAAAAAAATTCAAGTTGAGTTTGTTAGTGTAAATCCTACAGGAAATTTACACATTGGACATGCAAGAGGTGCAGTAATTGGAAGTACTTTATCTAATTTATTAGAGACACAAGGCTTTCAAGTAAACAGAGAATATTACATTAATGATGCTGGAAATCAAATAGATCTTTTCACTGAATCTTTATATGTAAGATATATGAACTTATTTAATAATAATTTACCTATACCTGAAAACGGATATGAAGGAAAAGAATTAGAGGAAATAGCAGAACAAATAAAATCAGAAAACTATGAAAAATTCACCAAAATCTCTAAAAAAGAGGCTCTAATACATCTCAAAAAAATAGGCATCAAACAAATATTAAATAACATCAAGAATGACCTAATCGAACTAGGAGTTGAATACAATTCATGGTTTAGTGAAAAATCTCTAATAAAAAGTGGCGAATTTAAAGAAACAATTAATATTTTAAAAAAGAAAAATTTGGTTTTTGAAAAAGATGGGGCCACATGGCTAGACTCAAAAAAACTTGGAGATGATAAGAATAATGTTTTAATTAAAAGTGACGGAGGTGCACCTACTTATTTTGCTACTGATATTGCTTATCATAAAAATAAATTCTTCACTAGAAATTTTGACACCGTAATAGATATATGGGGAGCAGATCATCATGGGCATATAAAAAGGTTATCAGATGCATTAAAGGCTTTGGGGATAGAAAAAAATAGATTTGTTGTAATTTTGAACCAAATTGTTTCTTTAAAAACGAAATCTTCAATGACAAAATTTAGTAAAAGAAAAGGCACATCAATTCCATTAAAAGAATTAATAGAAGAAGTTGGAAAAGATGCTTGTAGGTATAACTTTCTGAGTAAATCTCCTGAAAGTCAAATTGAATTTGACCTAGATATTTCTAAAAAAAAATCTAATGAAAATCCAGTTTTTTATGTCCAATATGCTCATGCAAGAATGAATTCAATAATAGAAAAAAGTAAAAACTTCAATTTTTCAAAATCAACTTCTAACTTAAAACTTTTAACACACGATTCTGAAATAGAAATAATGAAAAAACTTTCAGAATTCCCAGAAATTTTAAGATTTTCATCAGAAAAATTAGAAGTTCACAGGCTGCCTCAATACACTTTGGAATTATCTCAATTACTTCAAAAATTCTACGAAGAGTGTAGAGTGTTGCCTGAAAAACAAGAAGATTACGAAACCTCAAAAAGTAGATTAGACCTAATAAAAGCTTCTAAATTAATTCTTTCTGAAACATTATCTATAATGGGAATGGAGTCACCAAACAAAATGTAGTAGCGATAATTTCTTTAAAAGAATATTTTGCTTTAATATACATTTATAAAACAACTTGAATTAATATCATGAATTTATTAAATATCACTGATTTAAAACCAAAACAAATAAGAAAGATCATAGAAAAATCTTTAGATTTTAAAAAAGGTTTCAAAACTGAATCTCTAAAAGGGAAAAATGTGGTTTTATTATTTGAAAAACCTTCTTTAAGAACAAAACTTGGATTCTTCAAAGCTATTAATATACTTGGCGGATCACCTATATATTTTGGCCCTGAAGAAATTGGTATGGGCAAAAGAGAACCTATTAAAGACATATCCAAAGTAGTTTCAAGAATGGCTGATATTGCTATTCTGAGAACTTATTCACATTCTACTATAGAAGAATTCTCTAATTATTCTAATATTCCAGTAATAAATGCTTTAAGTGATTTAGAACATCCATGCCAAGCCCTAGGAGATCTTTTAACAATATATGAAGCCACATCTTTAGATTTTAAAGATATAAAAATTACTTTCATTGGAGATGGCAATAATGTAGCACGCAGTTTATCTCATGCTATTCTATCTCTAGGTGGAGAATTTATCATTTGTACTCCTGAAGGATATGGGTTTGATGAGACACATATTACAAAAACAAAACAATTAGAAAACAAATATGGGGGTAAATTCCATATTGAGTCTTCTCCTGAAGAATCTGTTAAAAATTCTAATATTATCTATACAGATGTTTGGGCTAGTATGGGACAAGAAAAAGAAATTGCTGAAAGAAAAATCATCTTCAAAAATTTTCAAGTCAATGAAAAATTGCTTTCCTTATCACCAGAAGCTTTATTCATGCACGATCTACCAGCACACCCTGGAGAAGAAATTTCTGAAAATCTATTAGAGCATCCACAATCAATAGTATTTGAGCAAGCAGAAAATAGAGTTTGGTCTCAAGTTTCTCTATTAAATCAAATATTTTTAATATAATTATTCTAAAATTTCTTATGAGTATCCCAGTAATTGCAATTTTAGGAAGACCCAATGTGGGAAAATCTACTCTTTTTAATAGAATTGCAGGATCCCGTTTTTCAATAGTTAGTGATATTCCTGGAACTACAAGAGATTGGATATCTTTAAATATAGAATCAGAAGATAACAAATTTATATTAATTGATACAGGGGGTATAGATGAAAACCCTCAAGAAGAACTCTCTAATGAAGTGTCTGAAGTCACAAAGCAAGTTTTGAGAGAGTCTGATGGAATTATTTTAGTAGTAGATTCTAAAGAAGGCCTCAATGTGTTAGATTTCTATGCAGCTCAACTAGCTCGAACATCTAATAAACCCTGTGTCTTAGCAATCAATAAAGTTGATAATCCTAATAGACTTTTAGGAATCTCAGAATTTTATCAATTAGGATTAAAAAACGTAGTTACTTTAAGCGCATACCATGGTAATGGCGTGTCTGATGTAATAGATCAAATATCAAAACAATTACCTATATTTAATGAGAAAACTGAGAAATCAGATTCAATAAACGTTGCAATTGTTGGAAAACCTAATGTTGGAAAATCTTCCTTGTTTAACTCAATCATTGGTGAAGATAGATCTATAGTTAATCCAATAGCAGGGACTACTAGGGACTCAATAGATACCGAAGTTATTTTTAAAAATAAAAAAATTAACTTCATAGATACTGCTGGTCTAAGAAGAAGAGGAAGCATAGAACCGGGAATAGAAAAATATAGTGTGATCAGAAGCGTTAAGGCAATTTCAAGATGTGATATTTCATTATTAGTTACAGATATAACTGAAAAAATAAGTTCTCAAGATTCACATATTGCTGGAATGATAAAAGATGCTGGAAAAGGCTGTATCGTAATAGCAAATAAGTGGGACCTCAATGAAAAATTGTCATTAATACAAGATGATGTATCTAATATTACAATGGATAAATTAAAGTTTTTGAATGGATCTCCTATTATATTTACTTCTAATGTGACAAAAATAGGGATAAATACTATCTTTGACAAAATACTTGAAGTGTATGAAGAATATAATAGAACTATTCCCGATAATAAAATATGGGATAACATTATAGATACAATATCTAAACATCCACCTCCGTCCAAAGGAAGATCAAAAATTATCATCAAAAATGCTTTCCAAAAATCAACTAAACCACCAACATTCGAAATAAAATTTCAAAATGGTAAGCTGTTACACTTCACTTATAAGAGATATTTAGAAAATGGATTAAGAAAAAAGTTTGGGTTAAACGGGGTACCAATAAAATTAGATATTAAATAATGATCTTTCAATTAAGCTTAAATATACTTACGGGAATACTCGCCTATTTAATTGGTTCTATACAATTTGGATTAATATCTGGAAAATTGATTAGAGGAATAGATATCAGAGAACATGGAAGTGGAAGTACGGGTGCAACAAATGTTGGAAGAACATTAGGAGTTAAAATCGCTACAGGAGTAGCATTAATAGACATAGGGAAAGGTTTTTTAATAGTTTACTTATTTGTTAATTTACTTAAGTTTTTTGATGCTGAAATCGCTTCTTATAGCATGATTCTAATAGGATCTATGGTAATCATAGGACATTGTTGGCCAGTATATTATAGATTTAAGGGCGGAAAAGGTGTTTTAACAAGTTTAGGAGTATATTTGCTTGTCAACCCTTTGGCATGTCTAATTGCATTAACTAGTTTCATTATTATTGCAACAGTTTCTAAATATGTTTCCCTAGGTTCTCTTGTGGGAGGCTCAGTAGCGTTGATATATGTAATTATTTCCTTTTTCACATCCATAGGAAGCTCTTCTTTTACAGATATATTGTTTACTTTATTTATTTTTTGTGTCATATTCTATCGGCATAAAGAAAATATCCAAAGATTAATTAAAGGTAAAGAAAACAAAATAGGAAATGATAAAAAACCTTAATGGTCTTCTAATAAATTATGGAAAAAATTACTGTAATCGGAAATACTACATGGGGTTTTACACTAACTTATTTAATATCAAAAAAAGTTAGTTCTATATCTATCTTAACTAGATCTAAAGAAGAGAAAAATTTACTTGATAAAACTAGGGTTCATAAAAATCTATCAAATCAAATGAAATTACCTAGAGAAATTAAAATAGAATCAAATATTCAAAAAACTATCCAACAATCTAATATCATTATCATCGCTGTACCTTCTCATACACTAAATGAAAATTTAATAAAAATTAGAGAATATGTTACTTCAGACAAAATAATAATTAGTGCCACTAAAGGCATTTCAATTAATGGAGAAAGAATGTGTGAAGTAATAAATTCTTACTTAACTAAATCATCTATAAATAATATAGGAGCCTTATCTGGTCCAAATCTTGCTTTGGAGATATCTGAAGGAAAGCCTACTGTTACAACTATTGCATTCAAAGATATTAATCTTTCAAATAAATTTCGAGACTCTTTTTCATCTGATAGTTTCAGGATTTACAGTGGAACAGATGTCATAGGAACTGAATTAGGAGGAGCATTAAAAAATATCATAGCTATTGGAGCTGGAATTATAGATGGTCTGAAATTAGGAACGAATGCAAAATCTGCATTCGTAACAAGAGGACTACATGAAATTACAAAACTTGGAGTAAAATTAGGAGCGGAAAAATCTACATTTGCTGGTTTATCAGGAATGGGAGATTTAATTACAAGCTGTTTTGGAAATTCTAGTAGAAACTGGAAACTAGGAGTAGCTTTATCTCAAGGATCATCAGTTAAAGAATTTTTAAATAAATCAAAAATTACTTTAGAAGGAATTCAAACTACTATTCAAGCAGAAAAATTAAGCCAAAAATTACAAGTATCTATGCCTATAACAACTACCACATCAAAAGTATTAAATAATGAAATTTCTATAGATTCAGCAATTAAAGAGTTAATGACTAGAAACTTATCTGAAGAATAAATAATTAATCCCTATATTTGCCACTTACAAGACCTTGAAAATGATACCTAATTATTGAAAGAGAGGAAACAGATACTGTCTCAGATTTTAAAACTCTATCACCAAGAGTAACTATCTTACATCTATTTTCTCTAGCCATTAATATTTATGACTCTGAGAAGCCTCCAACAGGACCTATAAATATCACTAACTTTTTGATGTTACCTTTATAAGAATTTAAACAAGTTTTTAAATCTATAGAATTCTCATTTTTCTCCCAAAATAAAATTTTCTCATATTGATCGTCAAATAATTCCAATAATTCTTCAAAAGTATGGAAGGATTCAATATGAGGAATAACGTTTCCGCCTGATTGTTCCACAGCCTCTTTAATAATTCTTCTCCACCTTTGATGTTTAGAATGAGTCTTTTTTAGTTTCTTACTTGATTGTACTCTTTCAGTAATCATTGGAATTATTTGAGTGACACCAAGTTCAGATGATTTTTCAATAATTAATTCAAACCGATCATTTTTTATAAAAGATTGACATAAAATAACTTCAGGATACATTTCGATTTTTCTAATTCTCTTAGAAATTATTTTTCCAAAATCACAATCATCATCTAATATTCGTACAGAATATTCAAAACTTGTCTCATCAAAAATTTCAATTAAATCATCTTTTCGAAATCTAAGAACATTTTTTAATTGATGTTTTATAGAACCTAAAAAGATCTTCGGATCATCTATTTCTTGAATATTACTCACATAAAATCTATGCATTTTATAGTCCCTGAAAAACTAAAGAAACCCAATTATCATATTTTAATTTTTTCAATAATTTTAAGTGTCCATTAAGAAATTTTTCTATCACTTCATCTATTCTGATATCTAAAATTCCTGAAATAATTATTATCCCATTTTCAGAAATTTTACTAAAAATATGATCAAAGTTTTCTATAAGTATATTAGATGTCAAATTAGCCAAAACAAGATCAAAATTTTTATTTTTTTCTGGAATTTTTGATAAATCTCCGTGAAAAAATTCAACTTCTGAAATAAAACCAGATTTTTCAAAATTTTTTCTAGCTGCATTAATCGCTTCAATATCATTATCAACACAAAAAACTCTTTTAGCTCCTAACAACAATGAACAAAGAGATAATATTCCTGTTCCAGTACCAAGATCAAGTACAGATTCTTCTCCTTCGATGAAAATATCTAACAATTCAATACACATTTTTGTAGTTGCATGATGTCCTGTTCCAAATGCCATAGATGGTTCAATAACTAATGTTTTTTTATCTTGAAAATCAACTTTATCTTCTTCTTTTGGTACTATCACAATATTATTTCCTAAACTAATTGGAGGAAATTTTTGTTTTTCCCAAGTGTCAGAAAACACTTCCTTTTTACTTAAATCAGAAATATCAAAAATTTTCTCAAAAAGCTTTAATCCAACCTCTATATTAGTTAAATATTCTGAAATTTTATCATCTGAAACAATATATCCTATTATCTCAACATCTAAATGATTTGGATCATTATCATCTTCTTTAAAATCAACAACTTGAGTATAAACTTTTCCAGATAAATATTTATTAAACAATCTTACAATTGGTTCTACATATTCTGAGTTGACTCTGATTTTTAATTCTACCCATTTACTTCCTCTTTCACTCATCTCAATCCTATGATTCAGTTATTGTTATTGATCTTGAAGAAACCCATCTTTTATTCTTCTAAATATACTTTTTCGATCAGTTTCTTTTACTTTTCCATTAGATTTACTTCCAAAAGATTTTTCTAAGGTTTCAAAAAGTGTTTTTTGTTCTTTTGATAATTTAGTAGGAGTAATTACCCTTAAAATAACAATCATATCTCCTTTTTTACGAGAATTGTTTATTTCAGGAAATCCTAATCCTGACAACTTCAACTGATCTCCGCTTTGAGTTCCTGGTTTAATTTGTATTAGTGTCTCTCCTTCAATAGTGGGAATAGTGATATCTCTTCCTAATGATGCTTGTACTATATCAACATCTACTCCTAATAAAATATTGTTATTTTTTCTTACAAATACTTCATGGGGATCAACATTAATATGCACTAAAATATCACCATTTGGGCCACCATTAACTCCTGGATCACCTTGATGTGTAAGTTTAACAATATCACCATCAGAAATTCCAGGAGGAATTCTTACTATCAAATCTTTTACAGCTTTAGATAATCCTTTTCCTCTACAATCTGAACATAAAACTTTAATTAATTGACCAGAACCATTGCATGATGAACATGTAGTTCTCTGTTCGAATTGACCAAAAATCGTTCTTTGAACTCTTCTAACTTGCCCAGAACCATTACATGAAGAGCAAGAATCAACTTCTGTACCTGGTTTAGCTCTAGAACCTTTACATGTTATACATTCCTCTAATCTTTCAATTTTTAATGGTTCTTCTTTTCCTGATGCTGATTCATAAAAATTTATTTTAACTCTATATTCTAAACTTCTTCCTTGTGATGCTCGATTTGAAGAAGATTTCGATGAACCGAAAGATCCTCCAAAAAAAGTTTCAAAAATATCTCCAAAACCACCTAGATCTTCAAATCCTCCTTGCTGAAATCCTCCAAATTTTCCTTCTAATCCAGAATGTCCAAATTGATCATAAATTTTCTTTTTTTCTGGATCAATTAATACCTGATATGCTTCATTTATTTCTTTAAATTTCTCTGAGGCATTTGCAGCTTTATTCCTGTCAGGGTGATACTCTAAAGCAAGTTTACGAAATTTTTTCTTAATTTCTTCTACAGAGGCATTCCTATTAACGCCTAATATTTCATAATAATCTCTTTTTGAACTCATACAATCAACTTAGATACATAAAAATGGAAATCTCAATCACATTCTATTCTAAAATGAGCGAATTTTCTCCCATATTTTTCTTAATTAATCCATCTATCCAAATAGATGCATATTTTACAATTGGCAATATTCTTTTATAAGAGATTCTTTTTGGCACTATCAAACCAATAGATCCACCTAAATTATTACTAATACCAAATGGAGCAATAATTATGCTAAACCATTTCAAATTGTTCTCTATATTATCTTCTCCTATTATTACTCTAAAGGAATGTTCATCATTAGATAAATCTATCAAATCTTCAAATAATAATGGATCATCAATCATCTCCAATAAAGATTTAGCTATAATAGGTTGTGATATAACATCAGGATGCTCAAAAACTCTTTTAGCTCCTTTAAATTTCCCTTCTTCAGATCTTCTAATGCGAAGAAGAAAAATTTCAAAAATCTCCAAACAAATTTGCTGTAACAAATTATCTGTTGAAAATACAGAATATTTAGATTGTTCAATTTGATCAATTGTTTTTCCAAATATCTCTAACTTAATAAAGTTATCTAAAAATTGAATTTCATTAGAAGTTAATTTTCTAATAAGAGGAAGTTTTATTTCTAAAACTGTACCACTAGATAATTTAGAGGTAATTATTAGTTCATTTTCCAATTGAAAAAAACCAAAATCGATTAAAATTGACCTAGAAGAATATAACTTGCTAAAAGCCACTCCTCCTGTCAAATCAGAAATAACAGCCATAGCATTCTCACAGACGTGTTCAAATGTTTTGGGTAAAACGTTTAATTTCCCTTTCAAAGTAACAAAATCATTCATTTCTGGAGGGTTATCATCAGGAATCATCTCAATAAACAACTGATATCCTTTATGAGATGGAATACTTCCAGAAAATTGATGTAATTTAGAAATGTATCCCTCTCTAGTTAATAAGCCCATCTCACTTCTTACAGTAGCAGGGCTAACTTCAATTTCGCTATTTTGAACAATCGTTTCAGATCCAACAGGAAAACCAGTATTAACATATTGATCAATCAATATATTCAATATTTCTTTAGTTCTTGTATTTAATGAATTCATATGAAAAATCAATTCTTTCTCAAGAAAAAAATATTAATAAATTTTGTTACCATTATACTGGATGTTAAAGTAAATATATTAAATTTATTTATATTGGTAATTCTATAAAAAATTTAAAAAAGTACCAATGATTAAATAATGAGGTGATCATGAGAATAAGCTGGAAAAGTGGTAACACTATAGTTGCAGACACAAACTCGGGGAAAATTATATTTGATCCAAAAAAAGATAATTTATCCCCTGATGATCAAAAAGATTCAAATACTGTACTAACATTTAGTTCTGAATCGCTATATGAATCTACTAAGGGAAAAATCATCAAAGAATCAAAAAACATATTCGGACCAGGAGAATATGAATTTGGAAAAATAGGATTAAAGAGTTTAGCACATGGGAACCCTGAAACAAAAGATGAATCTACAATAAATAACATTATTATTGCAGAATGCGAAAATTTATCTATATGCCACTTAGGAAATCTTAGCTTGATGTTATCCACATCATTAATTGCTCAAAATATTTCAGGAGTAGATATTCTTTTAATACCTCTAAATACTTCATCTCTTAATATGGATGAAATAACAAGTCTAATTAGATCTATTGATCCTAGAGTAGTAATTCCAATGAATTACAAATTCTCTGAACAAACCTCGCCCGAACAGAAGCTTTTTTCTTCTGAATTAGGTGTTGAGGTAGAAGAAAGCATTACAAGGGCCTCTTTGACCAAGTCTAACCTTAACAGTTCAGATGGATTAAAAGTAATTTATCTAAAACCTGGAGTTTAGTTTAATTATCCGTTTCTTCCAAAAATTCTTCTAAAACCAATAAATAACAATGGAGACAACAGCATTGCAATGTGACCTGATGATATTGGTGCATTAGGGTCAACATTCGCACTACATGCTCCTCCGCTAGATTCTTCTTCCATTACAACAGTTTCGCTTGTTGGTTCAGAAATCTTTTCTTGTTTAGGTTCTATCTCTGCTAAAGGTGTTGGCGTAGGAGTTGAAGTAACTTCTACAATAATTTTTTCTACTACAGGCGGAACAGGTGTCCTCGTTGGTTCAGGAACACTAGGCTTTGGTGTTGGTGGTACAGGTGTTGGTGTGGGTGGTACAGGTGTAGCTGGTATATTTGGGAAAATTAAATTGACTTCTTTGTTAAATTCACCTGATACGAACTTATGAGTGGTTAAAGCTTTCACTCCTTCTAATATGAATTGAACATTTTCTCCTACATAATAGTCAAATTTAGGATCAACAACTATCTTGTAAAAACCATCCTCAATTTCAACAGTTTCAGAAGTGTAATCATTAATAACTGCATATAATTTTAAACCTGCACCTGCATTTTCACCTGAACTACCTGATACTATTTCACCACTTAAAAAAGCAGGTGGAACAACAACTGGTGTTGGTGTTGGTGTTGGTGGTACAGGTGTTGGTGTTGGTGTTGCAACAGGCATTTCGGAAAAATGTAGATCTTGTATTACAGATAAACTCCATTTGCCATTTGAATCAGCACCATAAAATAATGATTCTTCAGCTTTAACTTGATTTTCAAGCCAAATTTCAAATGTTGTATTTTCTTTTATATTAGGTCCTAGTTGGATATGATATCTACCAGCAGTAAATGCTCCTACTTCAGTTGTAATTTCAATATCACCTGATTTAGCAATTAATGTAATTCCATCAGTTATATCAGTTTCATACTCACTGATCCTTTTACCATTAATAAATACATTTCCCTGAAATACAATAATCCTAGGTATAAAATTAAATTCACCATGATTATCAGCTTTTACAAAATCTGAAGTAACAAATATCCCTGCTGTAAGCAGAAAAGATGTCACAACTCCTATTAATAACGTTTTAAAATTCATAAACATAATATTTATATAATAACAATTCCCCTAAAGTATATAAAAATGGCCTCCTGCATTTCTACAGGAGGCCATATTATTTTTACTCGTTTTTACCTAATTCTGTTTATGGACTAGGTGGTACGATTGCTAACACTGATCCATCAGATTGAGGTTTCACGTAGATCCACAATCCTTGTCCAGTTGTTACGTTAGTAGCTTGAGCTACTTCAACGAACTTCAAGTTAGTTGTGTCATACTTGTAAACAATATCATGTCCACCAGCATTTGAATCAACCAAATCACCGAAGTATAGGTTAGAAGTAGTTATAGCAGTACCATCAGCACCTTCAGTATTAGCTCTAGACACATCTACAACACCTACGAAGTTCCAACCAGCAACTGTAGGTATAGTGACCACCGCTGGAGGGGTACCAGCTGAAGGTTCTACTGGACCTACTAGAGCCACAGACTGACTTTCGAAGTTGTTGTTGTGTACCCAATAACCAACACCTTGAGAAATACTTGTTAGTGGAGACTCGCTCGTACTAGCAAATGTTCCAGATGATGCATCTTTGGTGGCAATGTGCCATGCGTGGTTCTGATAAGCCAAGACTTGGTCAACACCAGCATTGCTGAATACTGTATCTATATCACTAGTTACAGGATTAGATGGTACAGAAACTGCGTTCCAACCAGCTAACAATGTGATTTTGAAGTCTTTTCTAGCAGCCACTGTAAAGCTCTTAGACTCTTCTGATGTTGCATTACCAGCATAGTCAGTCATTTTAGCAATAACTGTGTGGCTAGCAGCAGTAAGGTCTGCAGATGGAACATAGTAGAATTTCTTGTTATCAGTAGTAGATAAGTCACCACTAATGTCTACTCCGTCCAAAGTAGCTTTACTAATTGTTACTTTACTTAAGTCATCACTGTAATCAAGAACAATGTAAGGCCTTCTCTGCGTAGTAGTTGATGCCGCCGCTGGCGAAATCACTAGAGTTGCAGCAGTTGTGTCAAACACGAACTTAATTTGATCAGTTGAACTTGAAGCTGTTCCAGTAGTCTTAGTGTTACCAGAAGTAGCTTTGTCGGTAGCATTGACTATTACAGTCTTAGTACCATCATAACCTGGAGTTCCTTTAGCTATTGATAGAGTGAAACTCTTAGCACCTTGTGCTGTAGTTGAAGCTCCTACCCAATCAGCAGAGTCAGTTGAACCCGCACTAGATCCATAAGCTGTAATTTCAACTCTAGATGCACCGAATCCACAAGTACTTAGAGCACCACATGGACCCAAGTATGCGTTACCGTTAGCTGCATCGTCTCCACCACCAGCTTTAGCCATTCCAAGGTCATGCACAGTAACAGTTGGGTTAGAGATTAACTCTTCATCAGTTGTTACTGTCAATGTAACAGTGTTTTTAGTTAGTCCAGAAGCGCCTTCTGTACCAGTACCAGTTCCTGAACCACCAGACAATACTGCCGTGATAGTAGGATCAATGGTATCAGTAGCGTTTCCTAATGAACCAGTTGCCGTAGCATTTCCTGCTTTGTCAGACACTGAACCAGCTAATGCAACTTTTGGAGTATCATTAGCAGCCATTGACGAATCTAAAGTAAGGAATACTCTTTGTGTTCCTTCACTAATTGCTGTATCGCCAGCATCTGGTACAAAGTCGTAAACTACAGCTGAAGATGGAGTATGCGTTGTTCCGTCATCATAAGTGATTAGGAAGTCAGTTGCATCAACATCTGTAACGTTTCCGTCAAAGTTTACAACCAAAGCCGTAGCTTTTGTTGTTGTGTTTTTGTGAGTCTTGTCTCTTACGTCAAGACTTGTGTCCCACCACCAACCGGTATTTGCACTACTTATAGAAGGCAATTTCTGGTCAATCTTAATGTGGTGAGGAGCGTATTTACCTAGTATACCAACGCTAGCAGTTGAGTCAGAGTCAGAGAATCCAACGTTACCTGCCAAGTCAGAAGCAACTCCAATGAAGTCTACCCAGTGGTTTACTGGAAGAGTCAAGTTAGAGTTACCGTCTATAGGCAAACTAGCTGATGGAGTATGAGTGTAAGTCATTGAACTTGCACCATCTGTAGCTGTTCCTCTATCAACTGTTACACCACCGGTAGCTACAGTGTAGCTGTCGTGGCTTCCGCCATTAAGAGCACCCGCAGTAGAGAATCCATAAAGAACAAGAAGTTCAGCCTGGCTCGCATTTACTCCAGTTACTCCAGTAGCGTTACTGTTGATACTAGCAGCACTGTCAGATGTAATTACGTCAGCACCATTTGAGGTTCCATCGTTATCATCTGAGTATGCTTTATCTTCAGTATCATCATTTTCTTCATCAAGTAACAGTATAGCTTGTGATACATCAAGACCAGCACCAGCATCCGTAGCAGTTAGACTAATAGTAGGTACTCTAGTCTGGTTCTCAGAAGCATGAGCTGGGCTATTAACAGCTACTGTAGGAATCGTAGCATCAACTTTAGCCGAAACTGTAGTTGATACGTTAGTTGAATCTTTAGTAGCAGCATCTATGTATTTAACATATACTGTTCCGCCATCTTTAACTGCTAATGTACTTGTAGCAGAAGTGACGCTTCTTCCAGCAGGAGTTGCACAATCATTAGCACAAGTTGCTGGAATATCATGCCCAAAAGATCCTACAGGGTATGTAGTCTGATCACCGGTTGCCGTTAAAACAATTCCTGTTCCATCAGCTACACTCTGGATCATTCCTAGAGGCATTTCTGTATTTTGGTTATCGAACACTGTAAATAACTGTTCGAAAACTCCGGTATTTCTACCAGTTTCTTCAAGAACTATAGATATAGCATTACTTGAAGTCACAACACCACTCCATGCAGTTACAGAAGTAGTGTTCACCTGACTTGTGCTCCATGATAGAGACATCAAAACTACTGGATACTCTGCATTAGTTCCTTCAGAGTTGTCCACAGCCACAGGTGGGTTAACAACATTTAATTTGTTGTTGGCAGTAGATACTGTGATCTTCGCAGCTTGGTTATTGGTAACATTTCCTGCATTATTAACATCTACTGAAATAAATCCAGCAGTTGCAGTACTACAGTCTGGCAAATCATTAAATAGACCTGCTGCTGCTGCATCGTAAGATGTGTTATCAAGTTTCAAGTTGAAGTCACCATCACTACCTATATTCATTAATTTTGTAGTAGCAGTTGTAGCGGCTGCACCAAGGTTATTGTATGAACCATGTCCAATCCACTTACATGCAGTAGTTATATCCTCACCACCAACAGTTCCGTTACCGGAGCTGTCAATAATAGGAATCATCTTTGAGTCACCTGTACCAGTTCCACCAATGGTGGCTGCTATAAGTGTAGAAGATGAACTGTGGTCAGCATGTAGGACCACAACTGTACTTTTAGTAATAGAAGCATTTAAGTCTGAGTCTACTACTGAAACAATTAACTGGTTAGAACCACTTTGTATAAGTCTTCCAGAAGAAGTGAATGTAACATACAAACTCTTTCCTGAACCAACATATGTTGGAGTAGTTCCGGCAGCTAATTTAGCTGGGCTCGCAGCAGTGCTTAGGTTCGACCAACCATTAGTAAGGTTGACTGTTCCTGTTGCAGCAGCCTGAGCCGTATCGGTTGAATTCTGGATCCCCAACAAACCAACAATAAGCAACATTCCTGCTGCTAGGGCTGTTAGAGTCTTCGAAGATACTAATGTTTTCACTGCGTGTATCCCCCTTTTATCCCGAATTCGAATGCTTGAAGGCATTCGAACCTTTGCTGCCTCGAATTCGGACAGCGGTACGGTCTTATTTTTTTTATACTTTTTCAATTTATTAATTTTGTAATTAATTAATTTTCAATGGTCTTAATATTTAGTTTTTAAGAAAAACTTATATGTAAGATTAGCACAACAAGATAAAACAGACCATAGTTTTATCTAGTTATATTTATACTAACTACCAAATTTTTTCATTCTAGACACACGATGTCAAGATGTTATTTGCAGTTTTTCTATTTAATTTGCCCATTTTTATAATTAAAATCAAATTTCAAATTAAAAATTTAACTTAATTGTATTTGGACTTGAATCAGAATATAAGTTAAAAAGGCTATAACTGTCAACGTCATTTCAAGTCTTTTTTTTGATAAAAGTGCATAAAAACAACAAAATCATCTACAAATTAATCAAAAAAACAATTATTGTTAATGAATTTTTGCTTAATACCCATTTTTCTTTTTCAAAAAATCAAACTTCAAAAATTCTTCGTTAGATTTTGTTTTCCCCATTTCTCTTAAAATTCTTTTAGCAAAATCTGAAGGGTCGGAAGTGGCGTCAGAATGAGAATTAGATAAAGCCATCATTCTTCTAAGTAAAGTAGACTGCTTTAAAGTATACTCATCCAAGAGTAGCTCTTCATGTCTAGTTCCACTCTTTGACATTTCTATAGAAGGGAAAACTCTTTGTTCAGCTAATCTTCTATCTAAATGTAATTCCATATTACCGGTACCCTTAAATTCTTCATAAATCAAATCATCTAATCTACTTCCAGTATCTACTAAACAACTAGCTATAATTGTAAGACTCCCGCTTTCTTCACAATTTCTTGCTGCACCAAAAAAATTCTTAGGAGGATATAAGGCTAATGGATCCATTCCTCCTGAAAGTGTTCTTCCACTACTAGGAATTTTTAAGTTATATGCCCTAGCTAATCTAGTTAAACTATCCAACAATATAACTACATCTTGTCCAGATTCAACTAAACGATATGCTCTATTAAGAGCTAATTCAGCCATTCTACAGTGATCTTCTACAGGTTCATCAAAAGTTGAGCTATATACTTCTCCCTTAACGGATCGCCTCATATCAGTTACCTCTTCAGGTCTTTCCCCAATAAGGGCAACTATCAATACTACATCAGGATAATTATCAGAAATACCGGAAGCAATTTCTTTGAGAAGAACTGTTTTCCCAGCTTTTGGAGGAGCAACTATTAATGCTCTTTGACCTTTACCTATAGGAGAAATAATATCAATTAATCGAGTAGAAAAAGGTTTAACATCGGTTTCTAAAACTAATTTTTCATTGGGATAAATAGAAGTGTATTTCTAAAATCTTCCTCTATTTTTAGAAGAGTCTGGCCCACCACCATTAACCATTTCTACTCTTATTAATCCATAATATTTTTCATTATCTTTAGGTGGCCTTACTTGGCCTGCCACAAAATCTCCCTTCCTCAAACTAAAACGTCTGATTTGTGTCTGAGAAACATAAATATCTTCTTTCTTATCTGAGCCTTCAGGGTTTCTTAAGAATCCAAATCCATCATGCAGAACATCTAATACCCCAGCACCTATTAAAACATCAGATTGTTCAGCTAAAACTGACATTAAGGAAATTAATAAATCTATTCTTCTAGAAAACTTTGTAGCATCTACTCCCGATTCAGTAGCCATTTTCATTAATTCTTCTGGAGACTTAGTAAATAAACTAGAAAATTGATTTTCTTCTTTCTCAACTACATATTTTGAATCTTCTTTATTTCGAGAATTTACTGAATTTTCACCCTTATCTAACTTATCCAAGTTCAAAATACTAGGTTTTGAAACAGGTTTTTTCCTAGGAACAACTTTCCTAGTTCTAGTAGTTGGTTTTTTAGTAGGTTTATCAATTGTACCAGCCAAGCCAATACCTCCAAGAATATATCTTAAAATTGAATTTTTTAGATTTTAATTTCACTATAAAAATAATCCTCTGATCTAATTAACTCTATAAAGGTTAATAAGAGAAACTTCTACACTATGAGAATTATTATTGGAATTTGCCCTAAATCGGACAGTGTAGTCGAAAACATCCCTATCATACACTGATTAGATGAATTACTGCAACATTAAATAAATACAATTTTTTGTAATAGTAAAAATTATACTAATTTATGCTGAGAACCTTCTCTGATAATTTTTTTAGCAACATTAACAAACTCTCTAAATAAAGGATGAGGATTATTAGGTCTAGAAAGAAACTCAGGATGAAATTGACTTCCTACCATAAATGGATGTCCTACTATCTCTGAAATTTCTACTAAGTTGTTATCTGGTGAAACTCCACTAGCCAATAATCCAGCTTTTTCCATAGATGACCTGTATTCATTGTTTACTTCATATCTATGTCTATGTCTTTCTTCAATAAGGGTTTTCTTATAAGCTTTCATCGCTACGGAACCTTTTTCTAACTTACATGGATATATGCCTAATCTCATAGTTCCACCTTTTTGAAAAATATCTTCTTGGCCAGGCAAAAAAGAAATTACTGGATCAGGAGTATCTGGATCAAATTCAATAGAATGAGCTAACTCCAAACCCAGTTTTGATCTAGTAAATTCCACAACCATTATTTGCATACCTAAACATAACCCTAAATAAGGAATCCCTCTAACTCTAGAATAATTAGCCGCTTTTATCATTCCTTCAATACCTCTAGGACCAAAGCCTCCAGGAATCACAATACCTGAAATTAATGATAATAACTTTTCTGGATCCTCTACTTCCAATCTTTCAGAAGATATCCATTCTATGTCTATGTTATATCCATTATCTATTCCAGCATGAATCAATGCTTCTTTAACCGAAAGATAAGAATCTGGTAGATCCGCATACTTGCCAACAACAGCAATCTTTACAGAATCTTTAGGTTTTCTAATCAGATCAACTATACTACTCCAATCTTTTAAATGACTTGGTCTGCTATCAGTATTTTTCAAACCCAATTTATTAACTAATATATCTCCAATAGCTTGTTCTTCTAATACGAGAGGAACAGCATAAATCGTATCAAGAGTTTCAAGAGAAAAAACATTTTCTTCTGGAACATCACAATAAAGAGAAATCTTTTTCTTAACATCGGATTCTACGGGGAAATCACTCCTACAAATTATAGCATCAGGCTGAATACCTGTTCCTCTTAAAGTATTCACGCTATGCTGGGTAGGCTTAGTTTTCAATTCTTTTGTAGCCCCCAAAAAAGGAAGTAAAGTCAAATGAAGACTAAACGTATTTTTAGCCCCTATATCATTTCTTATCTGTCTAATTGACTCAAGAAAAGGTTGCCCTTCTATATCACCAACAGTTCCACCAATTTCTAGGATTACTATGTCAAGATCTCCATTATTAGATATATGAGAAATTTTATTTTTTATAACATCAGTAACATGAGGAACGGTTTGGATAGTACCACCTAAGTATGTTCCTTTCCTCTCTTCATTTATAACTTCACTATAAATTTGGCCAGCAGTGACATTAGAATTCTTCGTTAATTCTTCATCGATGAATCTTTCATAATGCCCTAAGTCTAAATCAGTCTCAGAACCATCACGAGTAACAAAAACTTCACCATGTTGATAAGGTGACATTGTGCCTGGATCAATATTTAAGTAGGGGTCTAATTTAAGAATAGTAACTGAAAATCCTCTGCTTTTTAAAATTCTTCCAATAGATGCTGAAACAATCCCTTTCCCAAGAGAACTAACTACTCCACCCGTCACAAAGATGTATTTACTCATACTATTTCAGTACTCTTAAATCAATTTTTAATTTCATTTATCGAATAAACAATAAATCAATTAAATAATTCTAGAAAGCATAATAAGTTTAGTCAAATAAATATATTTTTTAACTAATAAGTACTTTTACTAAAGTAAAAATTAATGTTAAATTTAATATTTAATTAGAGGGTCCTATGGAACGATTATCAAAGAAAGAATTACAAAATCTTGCAAAATTATCTCATTTACAACTAGATGAAGATGAATCAGACAAATTAGCATTAGATTTATCAAAAGTTTTGAAATATTTTTCTTCTTTAAAAGATATAAATACAGACAACATCAAAATGACTGGACACCCTTTAAATATTATCAATAGGGAGAGAGAAGACAGAACCTCTAAATCAATGGATACCGAAGAGGTATTAAGAAATGCTCCTTCAAAATCAGAAAACTTCTTCAAAATTAAAAAAGTTCTAGATACATAATATTTCAATGTTAAGAGAGAAAGATGAAATTCTGGAAACCAATATCAATGATATTGTAAAGAAAGTAAAAACTAGTCAAATAAATGCAACAGATTTAACCACATATTTTATTGAACGTATAGAAAGAATTGACTCAAAGATCAATAGTGTAATCACAATTGAAAAAGAACAATCTCTAAAGCGGGCTGAAGAGATAAATTCTATTATAAAAAACAACAAAGAACTTAGTAAATTCCCATTATTAGGGATTCCTATAATAATCAAAGATAATATCTCTACAAAAAATCTTCGTACTACAGCAGCATCAAAAATTTTATCCAATTATACCCCTACTTTTAATGCGACAGTAATAACAAAGCTGATTAATGCAGGAGCAATAATCATTGGAAAAGCT